>Ga0182016_10000388_pt1 | contig 55014 bp, 42 predicted proteins | sample 712S2MmetaG_FD_120491 | JGI IMG/M metagenome (GOLD analysis project Ga0182016, IMG submission 120491) | Permafrost microbial communities from Stordalen Mire, Sweden - 712S2M metaG | ecosystem: Environmental > Terrestrial > Soil > Wetlands > Permafrost | place: Sweden: Stordalen | collected...
TGCGCCTATTACCCTTGGACATCGCTCGCCGCTTTTCCCGTGTTGCAATACGCCGTGCTCATCAATCCTCTGGTGTACGCCAGCGAAGGCCTCCGGGGCACACTGACGCGCGCGCCCCACATCAATACGATGATCGTGATGGGCGCCCTCGTGTTGATTAACGCCTTGCTGCTGGTGGCAGGGCTGAAGAAGTTCCATCAGAAGGCAGTGAGTTGAAAGACGTGGCGCAGACTTCATTCAGTCTGCAGGGGTCGAGACTCTTCTCGACCCGTCCCGCCGAGACAAGTCTCCGAACTCCTGACGTCGTGGAATCTGCTATGAGCCCGCATCCCGCTCCCTTTGGTCGCGGCTCGGAAACGCAATGCGCCGACACTGAGCCGCGACCGAAGGAAGCGGGATGCAGGACGCTGAAACTGCCTCAAGTCAATTTTCCGGCCGCACCGAAACTCCCGGGCGACTTCAGGAGTTCGGAGGCTCGGCACTGCAGACTAAAGTCTGCGCCACGTCGCTAACCGATCCGTCGCCCCATCGTCCAAATGGTAGCCTAGCTAGTTAGGCATAGCTAGGTAGGTATCGATATGGGCGAAAAGAAAAACGACATCCTCCAGGGGACGCTGGTCCTTCTGGTCCTCCGCACTCTGGCTTCCAACAAACGAATGCACGGGTACGCGATTACGGCCCACATCCATCAGGTATCGGAGGAACTTCTCCGCGTGGAGGAGGGCTCGCTCTACCCCGCCCTGCATCGCATGGAGCAGGAGGGCTGGATCAAAGCCGAATGGGGCAAGACGGAGAAGAATCGCGAAGCTCGTTTCTATTCGGTGACGGCCCTGGGCAGAAAACGCCTGCAACAGGAAGAGGAAAGCTGGCGGCGGCTCACCGAAGGAGTGGCGCGCGTGATCCGCTACGCCTGAGCGGGAGCTTGCCATGGCCTGGTATCGACAATTTCGAAATATTCTCCGCCCCAATCGCCTGCAGCGCGACCTTTAAAAAGAGCTCGCTTTCCACGTGACCGAGCGGGCGGAGGAATTGCAACATGCCGGCATGAGCGAGGCCGAGGCGGAACGCGCCGCCCATCTGCAATTCGGCAATCTGACAGCGCAAATCGAAAGGACCCGCGACATGGACATCCCCGAATATCTGGAAGCACTGCTTCGAAATTTCCGGCTGGCGGCGCGAAGTCTGGCGAAGGCGCCGGCCTTCTCGTTGACCGTGATACTGACGCTCGCCCTCGGCATCGGCGCCAATAGCGCAGTCTTCTCCGCCATCGACGCCGTCCTGCTGCGGCCGCTGCCGTTTCCCAACGGCGATGCCCTGCTGGTGATTACTCAGGCCCAGCGCAAGAGCTCGGAATCGAACGTGGCGCCAGTGCGGCTGCACGATTGGGATAGCATGAACAGCACGCTACTGGGGATTTCGGGGTACTACTCGCAGGACAGCTCGGAACTCTCAGGCGAGTTGCCCGAGAAACTGCGGTGCGAGTACGTGGCACCGCGCTTTTTGCAAGTGCTCGGCGTGGCCCCGGCGCTGGGCCGCGATTTCACGCCGCAAGAGGAGCATTCCGGCGGCCCCGATGCCGCGATCGTCAGTCACCGGCTGTGGCTGCGGCGATTTCACGGTAGTCCCGACGTCCTCGGCAAGACGCTTCGGTTCCAAACCAGTTCCTATCCCATCGTCGGCGTGATGCCGCCCACGTTCCAATTCCCCGATCGCGATGTGGATGCCTGGCTGCCCAGCCCGCTGGACGCCCCTTTCGAACAAAACCGCGGGCTCACGTGGTTCACCGCCGTGGGCCGCATGAAACCGGGCGTAACTTTGCAACAGGCGCGCGGCAATCTTACGACCGTGCAGGCGAATCTCGCGCAGCAGTTTCCGAAGAGCGATGCCGAAATCAGCCCACGTGTCCAATTGCTCAAGGAATCGGCCGTCGGCGGGGTTAGACGGTCGTTGTGGATACTGTTCGGGTCGGTTTCTTTGCTGCTGTTGATCGCCTGCACCAATATTGCGGCGCTGCTGATGTCGCGCGCCACCGGCCGGCAGCAGGAGATCGCGGTGCGGCTCTCTCTGGGCGCCTCTCGCGCCTCGATTGCGGTGCAGCAGTTGGCGGAAGTCTTTGTGCTCGCCCTCTTAGGGGCCGCGCTGGGACTACTGCTGGCCACCGGAACCTCCTCCGTCTTCCGCACTCTCGCACGCGACCTGCCTCGCATCGATGAGATCGGCCTCAACTGGCGAATCGTGCTTTATTGCATGGCATGCGCGCTCGCCACTACCCTTCTCTCGGGGCTGATTCCGGCTGTCCGCAGCGCGCGGGGCGGTCTATCTGCGGCTTTGGCGCAGGCGGGGCGGTCGCAGGTATCCGGGCGCAATCCGTTGCAACTCATGCTTGTCGGCGCACAGGTTACTTTCGCGGTTACACTGCTCGCCGGCGCGGGATTACTGCTGCGCAGTTTTCAGGAGTTGGGGAAAGTGTATCCCGGGTTCGAACCGCGGCACGTGCTCACCTTCCATATCTCCACCAGCTGGGCCGAAACCGGTGACCCGAAAAATAGCAGGCAACGCATGTACCGAATTCTGGACGGGCTGCGCGCCCTACCTGGAGTAGAGACGGCGGCTAGCTCCGGCTTCCTTCCCGGTTTGCCGAATGAATACCAATTAGACATAAATACCGCTGAAGGCCGCGCTGAAACCGAGCCGAAGATGCGGGCATACGCGCGCTTTGGCACACCATCCTACTTTGCGGCCTTATCGATTCCGTTGCTTGCCGGGGAGATGTGCAGGGACGATTTGCCGCGGTCGCAAGTCATGGTCAACCGTAGCTTTGCCAACCTGTACTTCAACGGGGCGGGCGCGATCGGACATCACCTCACCGTGCCGGGAAACCCCTACGTCCCGGAGGGTGAAATCAGCGGTATCGTGGGAGACGCCCGCGAAAACGGCCTCGACCATGAACCGCCGCCCACCGCATATTGGTGCGGCAACGGCCTTCAGCCCGGCACCTATTTCCTCGTAAAAGCGCACGGCGAACCCGCCGCCATGATCGAGACGGTGCGCCGGAAAATTCACGAGCTCGAGCCGCTGCGATCGGTCTACGACCTCACTCCACTCAGCGACCACATCTCCGACGCGTACGCGGAAAACCGCCTGCGGACCATCCTGCTATCGTGCTTCGCGGTCACCGCGGTCTCGTTGGCATGCGTAGGGCTCTATGGAACGCTCAGCTATCTGGTCAGTTTGCGGCGGCGCGAGGTGGCGCTCCGGCTCGCCTTGGGCGCTTTGCGCAATCAGGTGGTGGGCCAGTTCCTGGCGGTCGGCCTGCGCACCGCCGTTTTGGGATGCGTCGCCGGCTTGGTTCTCGCGGCGGTATTCGCGCGGCTGCTCTCGGGCATGTTGTTCGGCGTCTCTCCCACCGACACCACCACCATCGCCGGAGTATTGGCGATCGTCCTGGTGGTCTCGGCGGCCGCGTCGCTGATCCCGGCCGTGCGCGCGGCGCGCGTGGAACCCATGCAGGCTCTGCGGGAGGAGTGACGCAAAAGGGCCGTCCAGGGTGGTATCCTCGTTTACTGAACCACCCGGGGAGAGCCATGAGCCTGATTCAGTTCACAAGAAACCATAGCGACCATTCCACCGATAAGGGATACCAATTCGAGTTTTTCTGCGACCGCTGTCATAACGGATTCATGTCCGAGTTCGCGCCATCCACCATGGGCATGGCATCGACCGCGGCGCGCACACTCGGCAGCATCTTCGGCGGCGTACTGGGCAGTGTGGGCAGTTCGGCTTACGAGATCGAACGCGCGGTCCAGGGGACCGGGCACGACAAGGCGTTTCGCGCCGCCATTGAGGAAGCCAAGCCGAATTTCCGCCAGTGTCCCAAGTGCACCGGTTGGGTCTGCCAGGCGACTTGCTGGAACGACAAACGCATGTTGTGCTTCAATTGCGCCCCCAACGTGGAGGCGGAGCTGGCGTCGGTACAGGTGGAGACGCAAATCGCGCAGATGAAGGAAAAGGTGCGCCAGCAGGACCTTACGGCGGGCATGGATCTCACTTCTGAGGCGGCCGCCCTGTGCCCGAGTTGCGGCGCCCAGACTCAGGGAGCGAAATTCTGTCCGGAATGCGGCAAGCCCCTGCGGCCCAAGGGCGAGTGCTCGCGCTGCGGTACTCATGTCGAGGCCGGCACCAAGTTCTGTCCCGAATGCGGCAACAAGATGGTCTAGGGAATGCCCGCCTATCCGGGTAAATTTCAGTATCTGGATGCCTCCGGGGCGGTATCGAGCCAAGGACCCTGTCAATTCCGCTTCGATAAAGAGACGGCCATCGTGACTCCGGCCTCGGGCACGCCCATCGCCTTCGACCTGGGCGATGTGGATCGCGCCGTCAAGCACGATTGGGATTTCGAACTCACGCTCTTCACCGGCCGGCGCATTCAGTTGAAGCAGTTCGGCGCGCCCTTCAGCACCATGAGCGAAGAATTGCTGGCCGCCTGGCGCGACCGCACCGTCCGCTGCCTGCTGCTTGAGGATCTGGAGGAAGTAGCGCGGTACAACGGTACGGCCGCTCTCAACGGACCGCCCACGCCCGCCGAAATCCGCCTGTACAAAAGCAACATCGCCGTCCTGCCGCTCGATGGGCCGGCGATCCAGTGGCGGCTGGCGGAAGTCGATCGAGTCTCGTTCGATGAAGGGACATACGCAGTCACTCTGGAATCGGCCGGCGAACGGCTGGCGATCGCCAAGCTCGCCAAGAAGACCGGCGAATTTCGCGACAACCTCGACGGGGCGATCGGCGAGTTGCGCACGCACGCGGCCGAGGCGTTGCACACTACCTTCCCGTTTCTCGATCCGGACCAATTGCAGCGGCTCGTCGAAACCATGCCCGAAGGCCGCAGCATCTCGCTGGCGGCGCTGGGTTCGATCCATGCGAAATTGCCAGAAGCCTTGATCGCACAGGCGGTCGACGAGCACTTGCGGCCCTATTTCGACGCATTGCGCTCGCGCTCGGCGGGCGATTCGCCGATAACCGGATTCAAATTCACTCGTCCCGATGAAGAGCATTCGGCCGAAGGCGAACCGGCGGAGACGGAAGCCAAGAAAGATGAGCCATCGCTCTTCTTTTGGTTCTTCTTCGCGCTGCCGGGCAGCCGCGTCGCTTGGGAATCGACTACCGGATCGGGCCGCGCGACTTATTTCTTCGACGCTCCGCCGCCCGTGGATCAGGCAATCGCACACCTCACCCGCGGGCTCGCGCTGGTGAATTTCCGCCGCGAACCGGTGTACCTTTCGGACGATTCGCTGGAGCAACAGCAGCGCTTTCGCAAGTACGCCATCGGCTGCCGGAAACTTCCGGAATTGCGCGCGCTACGGGCCGCTTTTCGGGGTCGGGCGATTCATACGTCGGTGGAGGCTTGGACGGCGCAAGTGGAGGCAGGGGGCGCGTAGAGGAGATGGGCGGTGAACGTCGAGTGGAGTGTTCGCAAAGCTCGGGCTAATCTCAGAAAGCACAAGCTTGCTTTCGAGGAGGCGGCTACGGTATTTCTGGACCCTCTGGCGATAACCTTTCCCGATCCCGATCATTCGCTAGACGAGGTCCGCGAGATCACTATCGGCTGTACAATGAATGATCAGATCGTGTTTGTTTGCCACTGTGAGCGCGGGCAAAATATTCGAATCGTAAGCGCGCGTCCTGCAACGCGCTCCGAGCGGAGACAGTATGAGGAAGGTGTCGGCATCCAAGGCGAGTGACCAACTGCGGCCGGAGTACGATCTCTCCCAATTGGGCGGTGGCGTGCGCGGCAAATACTACCGGCGCGCAAGTGCGGGAACCAACATTGTGTTGATCGAACCCGATCTGGCAAAGGTCTTCCCCGACAGTGCCGCCGTAAACCGGGCGCTTAGAGTTCTGGCGGATGCGGTTATAGCGGTGGACGCATCCCGGCGACGACGAGGCGTGAAGTAGGACTTGTCGTAGTTTCGTCGCGCCCAGGCGCACCGTATTCACTCGTATCTCAGCGCGGCAGTCGGATCCACCCGCATGGCGCGGCGGGCAGGAATGGCCGCGCCATCGGCGCTGCACGAGCCCGCCACATTACCCCTCCAACTTATACCGCGTCGACGCCAGCCAGTACATCCTGCGCCAGAACAGCCGATTTACCGTCACCACCGTCGCCGCCATCACCACCGTCGCACCCAGGAGCACTGCGAAATTTCCGGCGTCCGTCGCCTTACTAATCACCGCGCCGAGCCCCACGGTCGAGTACGTCTTGCCCTGAATCTTCGAATATTCGGCCACGATGCTCGCATTCCACGCGCCGCCTGAGGCGGTGACGAATCCCGTCACCAGATAAGGGAAAATTCCCGGTAGGAAGAGCCTCTTCCAACGTTCCACCCGGCTCATGCGGAACACGCCGCAGACCTCCTTGAGATCGGTCGGGATGGCGCTTGCGCCGGCGATCACATTGAACAGGATGTACCATTGCGTGCCCAACAGCAGCAGCACGAAGGAGCCAATGCCGAGCCCGCCTCCCACACGAATCAATGCCAGCAGCACGATCGGGAACAGCGCGGTGGCCGGCACCGAGGCGGCAACCTGGGCGATAGGCTGTGCCACCGCCGCCATCCTCGGCCGCAATCCGACATAGACGCCCACCGGGATGGTCCAGAGCCCCGCAAGAACCAGTGTGAACTCCACGCGCAGAAAAGTCGCCCCCGCGCCGCGGAAAATCCCCCCCAAATCCGGCCCCGTGATGGTCGCCAGCATCAGGCACATGCGAACTACGGCGTACGCCACTCCCGCCAACCCGAGCACCGCCAGCACGCGCAGCACCCACTGCCGCGCCGGCCCCTTGGGCGGCCCGCTCACCGCGGTGTGCCGCCGCGCGAAGTACAGGTCGAGTGCCTCCAACGCGGGGTCCACCGCCTTCCGCTCAATAGCGTTCAGCACCCGCGAGCGCCGAAACATCGTCAAAATCGGCGAGCGCGGCGTTTGCGACGCCTCCACTTGTTCCAGCTTGAATTTTTCAGCCCAGATGATGATGGGGCGCCAGATCAACTGGTCCATCAGGACAATCACCGCGATCATCGCGGCCAGCCCCCAAAAGATCGCCCCCATATTGCCGGCATTGGCGGCGGTTTGCAGGTATGAGCCCAGTCCCGGCAGGCGCAGGTCGCGATTGTTGAGCACGAAGGCTTCGCACGCCATCAGGAAAAACCATCCGCCGGCCACCGACATCATGGAGTTCCACACCAGCCCGATGGCCGCCGAGGGCAACTCCAACTGGCTAAATCGCTGCCACCAGCTCAGCCGGTAGACTCCCGCCGCCTCCTGCAACTCGTGCGGAATATTCTTGGTCGACGAGTACACGCTGAAAGCCATATTCCACACCTGGCCGGTGAAAATCAGCAGAATCGAACCGAGTTCCACCCCGAACTGCCGCGTGGGGAACAGCGCCACCATCGCCACCATCACCGGCGGCAGGAAGCTCAGCACCGGGATGGATTGCAGCGTATCGAGAAGCGGAATCAGAATCCGTTCGGCGCGCGCATTGTGCGCCGCGAACTGGCCGTAGGCGATGGCGAAGACCAAGCTGATTAAATATGCCGTCAGAATCCGCGCCACCGAAAATAATGCATACTTCGGCAGCACGCTCGGGTCGAGTTGGATATTCGCCTGGGCATTCACCGGTGCGGTCCAATAGTGGCTCAGCGAAATCAGGCCGTAGAACAGCGCCATTCCGCCGACGATGATCGGCAGGTCGCGCAGCAGCGACCGCGCTGTCGATGCCGGCAGTTCGGCTGTCCCAACGGGGGCCATCATGAGGACAGCGGCACCGCGTGGTCGTCCTCGGGCGAGGCATGCGACAGGAGCCGGTCGTTCTCCGAGTCGTAAGTGAAGATACCGGCGTAGCGGCCCCAATGCAGCGCCGTCTCAATCTGCTTCTGGACTTCGGCCGCGGGGAAATGCTCGTCCAATACGTCGCGGTAGAACTCCAGCGGCATCGAATGGTCGCCTTTAATCGAGAGCGCCATGTTCATCTGCTGCAGAAGCGAAACGTGCGCCAGGGCGGCGTCGCGGAACAAGGCCGTGCGCTTCTCGATATCCGCCTCGGCGAATGCCTTGCCCTGCGCTGTGAGCTCGATATCGCCGCGATCCGATTTCGCGAACCCCAGCAGCACCGAGGCTTCCACAATCGGCAGCAGGTCGTCGAGCTCCATCAGGAGATCCTCGGCGACGCGATAGAGGTCCTCCTTGCCGCCGCGGTCGTTGAGCAACTCGAGCAGTCCGCCGACGGCGCCGGGGCGCGAGTGCGGCAGCACCTGCAGCGCGGGCTTCGCCGTAGCCGAGGGCGGAGCTGTAACCAGGTCGGGCTGGGTCATCATCTTGTAAATGTAGTCGACGTAGAGCAGAAACTCCGCCGTCGCGCGGTTCCGGGGATGCGTGAGGGGAATTTCGAAGTCGGCCCGGATGCGCGCCGGGTTGCGGCCCAAAACGATCACGCGGTCGGCCAGCAGCACGGCTTCCTCGATATTGTGAGTCACCACGAAAATGCTTTTGGTGGGGATTTTCTTTTCCGTCCACAGCTCCAGAAGTTCGCCGCGGAGGTTCTCGGCGGTCAGCACGTCGAGCGCGGAGAACGGTTCGTCCATGAAAAGGATCTCGGGCTCGACCGCCAAGGCGCGCGCGAATCCCACCCGCTGCCGCATGCCCCCGGAAAGCTCCTTCGGGTACGCCGTTTCGAAGCCCTTGAGACCCACGGCGGCCAGCTGGCGCATCGCCTTCTGGTGGCGCTCGCCGTGTTCCATGCCCCGGGCCACCAGCGGAACCTCCACGTTCTCCACTACCGTCAGCCAGGGAAAAAGCGCGAAGCTCTGGAAGACGATCGCCACATTGGGACCGCACTCGGCAACAGGCTTACCGTGCCACAGTACCTGGCCGCCGGTCGGTTGGGTGAGTCCGGTGAGCATGCGCAAAAGCGTCGATTTCCCCGACCCGGACGGTCCCAACAATGCCACAATCATGCCGGGCTCAATCTTCAAGTCGGTTGGCGCAATTACCTGAATCGGCGCCCCATCCGGCCTTTCGAACGATTTTTCGATACCGCGCGCCTCGATGATCGGTTCGGCGGACTCGGCCGCGGCCGCGGTTTCCGCGGTTTCTGCGATTGCCGCTTCTGGGGCGGCGGGGGCTTTGCCCGCCAATTCGTCCATCAGCTGTTTCCACGCCTCTTCCGGCAGTTCCTCGATGAACTGCATGCGGTCGTCGGAATCCATCTGGTCCACGATGGCGACCAGTTCCGCCTGCGGACGCGAGTGCAGCAGCACGTAAGCCAGGTAATAAGGAAACTCGGCCACCAATTTGGCCGCGAAAGGGACGGGAATCTTCCGGAAAAGGGCGCTCTGATCCTCAAAGGGCAGGTCGAGCATGGCGTCGGCCGCCACTGCCGAGTCGAGCCGCTGCAGCAGGTCGGCAGCCTTTTCGGGTCCGCTGCGGGCGAGGATCGAACGAAGCTTATCTGTGGACGGAGGATTCATCCAGGCACCAAGAATCTACTATAGTGCGGCGGATGATTACGAAGCGATGAATCTTTGGCCAGGTGCGGCTTGCCGCACCATTTGGACCAGGTGCGGCTTGCCGCACCATCTGTCCACGTGCGGCTTGCCGCACGATACGCTCACTTCAGCAGCCGTGCTTTTCGCAATGGTGCAGCAGACGGTCTCGCAGCTCGTAGCAATGGCCGCGGCCCTCCTCAATGGACGCGATAGCTTCGTGGCGTTCGTCGTTGTCGACGATTCCCTCGAGGTTCGACGTGACGTGATTCTGGGCGTTCACAGCCAGAACGAAAGCGAGGATGATGCGGTCTCTTTCTTGACAGGGCACGTAATCCATCCAGTCTCCGGGGTCCGGCTGTTTCGTCACCGCCCCTCAAGACAACGGTGAAAGAGGGTGGCAATCCCAGTCCTGTGGAGGAGGATCGCCACCCGCCAATGCGGAATCGCCGATTGATCCGCGTTAGTTTCGAGAGTAGGCCGGGTTGGCAAAATCGGCAATGAGCGTTTTCGTTAGCGCGTCCGGAGGCTCTTTCGATAGGACGGGTTGCCTTGCCTCGGGTACTGGAGGTGGCTTAACTTTCGATAGGATGCCGGCATACACACTCACCCCTGCCCCGAATACCGACTTCCCACTACAAACGAAGTGGCCCCCCGCGCATCTATTCTAGTGGATCGACAATTCGGCGGATGCCGCCGGGAATTGTAGACGCAAATCGTTTAAGGAGAAAACATGGATACCCGAAGTGTGTCAATACGCCCAAAGGCCGCGGTTGTGGCGATGGCCCTGGCTCTGGGAATCGGCGGCCTCGGTCTAGCCGCCGCGGAGCATGCCTTCAGCAACAACCCACCGGCATCGCTAAAACTGGCGGACCCCAATGAGGGCCCCAGCCGCACCGGTTTCGCACCGATTGTAAAGAAAGTTTTGCCGACGGTGGTCAATATCTCGTCCACCAAGGTGGTCAAAACGCCGACTCAGTTCGAGGGCCAGATGCCCGACGACGACTTCTTCCGCCAGTTCTTCGGCGGCAGCATGCGCGGCACACCTCAAATGCCGCGCGAACAGCGCGAGCGCGGCCTCGGCTCGGGCGTAATCGTCAGCCCGAATGGCTATATCCTCACTAACAACCACGTGGTCGATGGCGCTACCGACGTGAAAGTGACGCTGTCCGACAAGCACGACTACAAAGCTCGCGTGGTCGGCGCCGATCCCAAGGTCGATCTCGCCATCCTCAAGATTGACGCTACCGATCTGCCCGCTATCGTGATCGGGGATTCTTCGAATATTCAGATCGGCGACTATGCTCTCGCCGTCGGCAACCCGTTCGGCGTCGGCAAGACGGTGACCATGGGAATCGTCAGCGCCACGGGCCGTTCGCACCTGGGTATCGAAGACTATGAAGACTTCATCCAGACCGACGCGCCCATCAACCCCGGCAATTCCGGCGGCGCGCTCATCAACGACCGCGGCGAACTGATCGGCATCAACACCGCCATCATCTCGCACGGTTCCGAAGGCAACCAGGGTATCGGATTTGCAATCCCCGTGAACCTGGCCCGCACCGTGATGGATGAAATCCTGAAAAACGGCAAAGTGACGCGCGCTTACCTCGGCATCGTGCCGCAGGATGTGACCCCCGCAATCGCCAAGGCGTTCGGCGTGAAGGAATTCACCGGCGCGCTGGTTGGCGATGTGACCGCCGACAGCCCGGCGCAGAAGGCCGGCCTCAAGAACGGCGACATCATTCTCGAACTCAACGGCAAGCCCGTTTCAGACGCGAATGAGCTGCGCATGAGCGTCTCCATGATGGCCCCCGGCACTGCGGTGAACCTGAAAGTTCTCCGTGAAGGCGCCGATCGGAACCTGACGGCGACCCTGGGCGAACTGCCCAACGAACAAGCCACGGCCGAAAAGGGCTCCGGCGAGAACAACAGCGAACTGTCCGGCATTTCGGTGCAGAACCTGAATGCCAATCTCGCCCAGCAGCTCGGCGTACCCGCGGGAACGGCGGGCGTAGTGGTAACCAAGGTGGATCCGTCCAGCGCCGCAGCCGATGCCGGCCTCCAGCGCGGAGACGTGATTCAGGAAGTCAACCGCAAGCCGGTTCACGACGCCTCCGATTTCGCGGCTGCCATGCGCAACGCCAAAGATCAGACTCTGCTGCTGGTGAATCGCCAAGGCAACACCATTTACGTAGCTGTCTAAATTCCGTCAGCGGCAGAATTCGGCCGGTCCGAGGCGTTTCCTCCAAGCGTCGGGCCGGTCGATTTTGTTTTGATAGTCGATTCATCGCTGCGATGTGGCTACCGTGTAATCACGTGGAACACGATCAGTCTGTAATCCCACCGGAGCGCACTCCCCGTCAAGGCTGGAGGGAAGCTTTTGCCACAGCCGAATCCTCCGCCGACGGTTCCTCGCCATTCGATGGCCTGCCAAACAAATTCGATGACGAAGAGTGGACTTGGTGAGATATTCTCAACGCGCCGGAGCTGCTACCCGTCGCGGCTCAGAGAAAACGCTGTGGGCCGATATTGAGCCAAGACCGTTAGAGAGCGCAGGAGTTCGGGGCCTGGCTCCGCTCCCAGGCGAAACTTTTCTTGGCCACGGATGGACACGGATGCACACGGATAAAACTAACTAAGGCCTTTCTTATCCGTGTGCATCCGTGTCCATCCGTGGCCAAATTTGTTCTTACGAATCGTTAGCCTACCGGAACATCTCCACCGGACATCCCAGACTGCTCACGGCGCCAGCGGCGGTAGCCGCCGCGTCGTTGTCCCGCTGCATTCGATGATAGAGAATGGCGACGTTCCGGCTCGCCAGGCAAAGCTGTTCGTGCACCAGCGGGCAACCGAAATTGATCGCCGCGCCGGCGCCGCTGCCCGCCAGCGCACAGCTTTCGGGCGCGGTCTGCTTGTATAGGTCCACCACTTCGGCCGCCAGCCGCACCTGGTCAGTAACGCCCATGGTGATCCCTTCCATTAACGAGACCACGGCTTGCGGAGCCTCGCCCTCAGCTTTATAAATCTTCGAGAGCTCCTCGAAGAACTCGGCTTGCGGATCGGCCCAGGTGGCAGTAGTGAGCGCATCGATGGCGTTCCGATACTGTCCCAGCCCCCGGTAGGTGCGGGCCAATTCCAGATACAGAGGGACGACATGGCTCGGGCCGGCCGTCTTGCCCGCAAGGGCATTCAGCCGGGCGAATTCGCGATTTCCGGCTTCGTCCACCTTCAGCCCTTCCAGCAGAACACCCAAGGCCTTCCTGTACCACACGGCGCCGTTCGGGCCGAGCTCATCGCCCCTCGCGCGATAACAAAAGCCCGCAGTGGCGTAGACGAAAGCCACTTTATCGACATCCGGCAGAGGCAGCAGGATGGCGATCGCCTGCTCCGCCTTGCGCTCCGCGGTATCGAAGTCCTTGGCCGGCGGATTCGCCAGCCAGTTCGCCACATGCTGGTGCGGCCGGTAGCTGTAGGGGCACGCGCGCTCGGCACTTGTCCATAAGGTTCCTTCGTCGTACCAGTCGAAATTGCGCGCGAACGTGCGCGCGCACAGGGCCAGGCACGCCATCGTCAAAAGAGCCGGAGCCGCCAGACGCGCTGCCGGCCATCGCGGTCGAAGCCGCCGGTACACGTTCCAAGCGGCCCAGGCGAGGCACCCGGCAAATGCCACAGACGGCAGGTAGAGCAGGCGCTCGGCCATGATGGTGCCGATTAGCAGGAAGAGGTTGGCCGTCGGCGCCATGGCCGCGAAAAAGAAGCCGATCAGGAAAAACACGGGGCGCGACCGGCGATAGCTGTAAACGGCTAGCGCTGCCGCGGCGGTGTAAACGGCCAATGCGATCAGTGCCTGCCAATCCTCCCAACGCCCCAAATTCCAGGAAAACAGCGGGATTTGATTGAACGAGTAATCGCACGATAGCCGCGCCGGCCAAAACAGCAACCACAAATATTTGCCCAGGACTTTCACGGCGGTGAGGCGCGCAGTCCAGAAGTCCGCGCCCACCAGCGGATTGTCGGTGAAGGCTACCACTTCCAGCGGCGTATCCTTGAGAATCTGGGCGCGGACGGCGAGGAAGACCACGATCGGCACAACGGCAGCCAGGTAGCCGGCAATTCGGGCGCGCAGGGGCGCCTGCCGGAGCCACGCGATGTCGTAAAGGAAGATGGCGGCGACGATCACGATGCCGCTCTCCTTGGAGAACATGGCGATGGCGCTGGCCGCCAGCACACCCACCTGCCAGAGGATGGCGCGGCGGCCCACCGAGGCGACGCTGCGGGCATAGCACAGCAGCCCCGCCAGGACGCCGAAGGCCGCCAGCAGATCGGCCCGCCCGACGACATTCGTCACCGACTCCGTGAGCACTGGATGGACCGCCCAGAGAGCGGCCATGGCGAATGCCGGCCAGAACTCCGCCAGCACTAACCAGCCCAGCAGGTATACCAGCGCGATGTTGGCCGCGTGCAAAACCAGATTGACGGCGTGATAGCCGGCCGGCGCATCGCCATTTCCCAGGATGGCATGGTTAAACAGGTACGAAAGCGTGGTGAGGGGGCGATACAGCGAACTGACGCTATTCTTGTACCAGTAATCCTTGGTCAGAATCAGGTGAACATTCTCCTCCGTCACCTGCCGGATCCGCGAATCCTGCACCAGGACGAACCGATTGTCGTAAATGAGGCCGGCCCGAAAGGAGTTGGCATAGGCCAGCACTGCCAGGCCCCACAGCACCAGCAGCGGAATGGCGTGACGCCGCCAAGCCGGCCGAATTCGGGGCAGATCGGCGCGCGCAGGGGCAGCCGGAGGCACTGGCGGGAGGTGCCGGGGCTTATCTTTTTCTCGGGTTGCCTTGGATCTGTGCGCCAATCCCCATGATAACCATCCGGGCCTGGATTGCACTTCCGTTTTATGGTGTTATAGATAGTCACCCGCAGAGGATGCGGGAAGAGGTGCCTGTGAACCCAATAGATCCAAGTCGTGTGCGCGAAGAGAAGGCGCGCCTCTACCAGAGCGCGGTTGCGGCCTGGGAAAGAGGCGAGGTGACTTCGGCCCTCGATACGTTGGAAAAATTAGCCGCATTGGACCGCGATTATCCCGATCCCGAGACCGGCCGCGGCAGCACCTACCGGAATTTCTACGCCCAGGTGCACTCCGAAAGCGACACCATTAAAAAGGGTTACGACGATGCCAGGCAGCAATTCATGGCCGGCAATCTCGATGCTGCCATGGAGCTGTGCCGGCAGTACCTGGCCAAGTATCCCACCCTTGCCCACTTCCAAGCGCTGCAGTCCGAGATAGAAGCGCGGCAGCGGCCGCCGGCGCAGGCGCCATCGCTGGCGCAGGCCATTGTCGAGACCGAACGAAGGGTGGAGGAGGAGCCGGATCTGGATCGCCGCGCCGCCATTCTGGAAGCGGCGCTCAAGCAGTACCCAGGCGATCCTCACTTTGTGAGTTCCCTCCAGGCGGTGCGCGATCTGCGGGACGTGGTGAACTCCATGGTGTCGAAGGCGCGCTTTTTCGAAGACACCGGGCAGTTCAGCGATGCGCTGGATCAGTGGCACATCCTCAAGTCGATTCACCCCAAGCAGCCCGGGCTCGCGTCGGAGATTCAGCGGCTCACCAGCCGCCGCGATCAGGCGGCGCCCAAGCCGGCCCCTCCCAAGACGAAATCCCCCTGGGCGGAACAGGCGCGAAAGTACATCGACACCGGCGATTACCAGCGCGCCATGCAAGCTCTCATGCTGGGGGCGGCCGAATCCGCCACCGATCCGGAACTCCTGATGTTGGAAGAGGAAGTCCGCGAAGGCCAGGACCGCGCCAACAAAGCGCTGGAACTCCTGGGTCAGTCGCACGACGAAATCAACAAGGGCCAGATGGAGCAGGGGCTGGCCTCGCTGCGGCAAGCCTATCGGATCGATTCCCGTAACGCCGTGATCCGCACTGTGCTGGTGAACGGACTGCTGGAGCAAGCTAGACGGAAGATGGATTCCGATCCGTCCGGCGCCAACGCGCTGGTGCAGGAAGTCCTGCGCATCGAACCGAACCATTCGCAGGCGCAGATTCTGGCGGCCGGGATTGCCGATCGCAAAGCTGCTCCGCCCCCGCTATTCGCGCCCGTCACCCCAACCGCGGCCCCCCCTGGCCAACCTTCGCCGGCCTCCTTCCGGCAAGCCGAGACGATCGCGATGCCGGCTTCCGTCGCTGAGAGCGTGACCGGTTCGACGGCTCAGCGGTCTGTTCCGCCTGCGCCCCCGGTGGCGGCGCCGACGCCCCAAAGGCCGGCGCCCAGGCCGCCAGCCAAGCCCGGGCATCCAAAGAAGCTGATTTTGGGCACCGCCGCCGCCGCGGGGCTGCTGGTGCTGATCGCCCTCGGGGTCACCCTGGCGCGGCACAAGAAGCCGCAACCGCCGCCGCCGCCCGCTTCCAAGTACTCGGTGGTGTTGCGTTCCACCCCGGAAGGCGCGGAGATTAAGATCAACGGTGAGTCCTGCGGGATTTCCACCTGCACCAAGGAGCTGGCACCTGGCACCTACCAGGTCGAAGCGCAATTGACGGGCTACCAGAACGCCAATATGCCGATTGTCGTCGGACCGGGAGCGGCCAAGGAATTCCCGATCAGCCTGAGCCCGCAAGGACCGCGCGTCACCATCTTTACCGATTTGGCCGATGGCGGCACGGTGAGCCTGGATGACGCTCCCGCCGGACAGATCCAGGGCGGCGGCGCAGAGGTTCCCAACCTGAATGCCGGTAAACACGTGCTGGCCGTCAAGGGCGGCGATTCCACGGCCTCGATCCCCGTCGAAATCTCGCCCGGCGCGGCGCCCACGTTGACAGGGGCGATTGACGCCAAGAATGTACGCTGTTTTCTGGTCGCCGGCTATGGCGGCAACGCGCGGGTGTATGGCAGCGGCACGGGATATCGGGTGTCGCTCGACGGTAAACCGCTCGGTGCTTTGACCGCCGATGGGTTGCCGCTGCTGAACTTGTCGCCCGGCTCGCATGAACTGGTCATGGATTCGGACGCTCAGCACGATCGCATGGATTTCGAATCGCAGCCCTCGGCCACACTATACGTTTCGCTGGGGACGGCGCAGAACCTCGGCACGCTCTCGGTGGAGACCAATGAAGATCAGGCGCATCTGCTGATTAACGGGCAGAAATACAAGCGCGATACGGCGCGCGGCCGCCTGGTGGTATACCTGTTCCCGAAAAAGTACACCGTAACCGTCCAGAAGGACGGATTCGCCCCGGCGGCGGAGCAGACGGTGGAAGTCAAGCGCGGTGAGAACGTCAAGGTCTCGTTCACCCTGACAGCGGCCAAGGCGATCCTCGCGGTTCACCATGCCCCGCCGGGTTCGGACGTGCTGGTGGACAACATCAGCCGCGGCACGGTCCATTCCGACGGCGAATTTCAGGTGGGCGGCATCGACCCGGGCCGCCATACGGTGACTCTGCGGCACGACGGCTTCAAGCCGATGCAAAGCGAGCAGACGTTCGCGGGCGGCAAGACGGTCGATTTGAACGCGACGCTCGAAGCCGCTCCTACTACCGGAACGCTGCGCTTCGAGATCGGCCCGCCCGGCGTTGAGGTACACATTCGCATCCGGCGCGAGGGCGAACCGCAGGACCACGAAGTGACCGGTCCCAGCGTCGCGGTGCAGGAAGGCAAGTATCTGGTATCGGCCACCGCCGCGCAGTATTCACCGAATAGCACTACCGTGCAGGTGCCCGCCGGCGGCACAGCCGTGGCCACCATGACGATGAAGCACGTGGAGACCAAGGCTGCGCCTAAGGGACCCACACTTGTTTTCGGGCTGGAAGATTGGCTGAAACTCCCCGGATGGTCGGCGCAGGAGGGCTCGGTGGTTCGTAAAGGCGGCGATTGGGCGATGGCGACGCCGGACATTTCGCAAGGAACGATCCGCTTCACCGTGGTTTCCATTAAAGGGCGGCACGTGGAGTGGGGGGTGGCATGCCGCGACGAAAAAAACTTCATCCATTACGAATTGGACGACAAGAATCTGACCCGCTACGAGGTCCGGAACGGCAGCAAGTTAGGCCAAATCAAGGTGCCCCACGGCTTGGATAAGAAGAAGCCGATGGGAATTAGCCTCGCAGTCACTCCTCAGTCCGTGGTGATCAGCGTAAATCGCGAAGGATGGGTAGACATCGATAAGTGGGACGTCGAAGGTTCCAGCGTCCACGGCAGGTTCGGTTTCCGCATTCCCGGCAGCGATGAAATTGGACTGCAGGATTTTCAGATCGTGCCGTGACCGCTTGCTCACGCGCGCGGCTCGGTAACACGCGTCCCACCGAACCGCACGCGTCTTACCGAACCGCACACATCTTACCGAATTGCACGCACCTTACCGAACCGCGCGCATCTTACCGAATCGCACGCACCTTACCGAATCGCACGCACCTTACCGAACCGCGCGCATCTTACCGAATCGCACGCACCTTACCGAATCGCACGCACCTTACCGAACCGCGCGCATCTTACCGAACCGCACGCACCTTACCGAATCGCACGCACCTTACCGAATCGCACGCATCTTACCGAATCGCACGCATCTTACCGAACCGCACGCATCTTACCGAACCGCACGTATCTTACCGAACCGCACGCATCTTACCGAATCGCACACATCTTACCGAGCCGCCGCCCATCTTACCGAGCCTCGCGCGTGAGCAAGCGGTTTTCGTCACACCAGCAACTCGGCCGTCATCACCGTAACGGCTTGCCCGCCGAGCAGGACGCGGTCGCCTAGCAGGCGTACACGCACGATTCCCCCGCGCGCCGATGCCTGAAAAGCCAGCATTTCCGTCTTTCCGAGCCGCTCGCTCCAGTACGGCCCGAGCGCGCAATGGGCCGATCCGGTGACCGGATCCTCATCGATTCCCGAACCCGGCGCGAAGAATCGCGACACGAAATCGAACCCGCCGCCATTCGACCGCGCCGTTACGATGACGCCGCGCACCGGCACTTTGCGCAGCATCGTGTGATCGGGCGAGAGCCGCCGCAGGGCTTCCTCGGACTCGATTTCCACCAGGTAATCGAACGCGTTCTTGCCCACGAACACCGCCTGTTCGACCCCGAGGGCGGGCAGAAGTTCCGCGGGCGCCGGCGCGGCAGTGACTACCTTTACGGGGAAATCGAGCTCGATCCAGTCACCCCGCCGGTCGGCCAGAAGCAATCCGCTACGCGTGTGAAAACGGGCCTGCTGGCCGGGCTTCAGGTGGCCGTCCTGCCATAAGACGTGCGCGCTAGCGACAGTGGCGTGCCCGCACAGATCCACCTCCACCGCCGGAGTGAACCAGCGAAGCCGGTATCCACCGTCGTACGGGGTCAGGAAAGCCGTTTCCGAGAGGTTCATTTCCCGGGCCACGTTGCGCATCCACTCGTCGGGAGCCGGTTCCGGAAGCACGCAGACGGCCGCCGGATTTCCGCCAAATGCTTTGTTTGTAAACGCGTCCACTTGTACGATGCGAATTGCCATATCCGCCAGCGTACCGCACCTGAAACCTTTCCCCGCCACCGGTAGTCTAAACTATCGATGCTGTCTTGGCTGAGTGGGAGGGTTATTGTTGCCGTTGCCCTTATGGCGGCCGCCTGGGGAATTGGTGGAGTGCCGGATTCGTCCTTGCGCTCCTGGATACCTCCGGTCGGCGGGCCGCATGGCGCGGTTCGCATCCTGCGGTTCTACGCCACCACCGGAAGCCTCATGCGAGGCGACAAGGCGCAACTCTGCTACGGAGTAGCAAACGCCAAATCGGTTCGTATCTCCCCTTCTCTGGAACCTGTCCCGCCGGCCGCTAACCGGTGCCTGGACATCGTACCGGAGCGCACCACCCATTACACAATTCTGGCTGAAGGCTTCGACGGCAACGTGGTCACACGCGTCGTCACGCTAGTCGTGGAAACGGCTCCTCAGCCCCGCCGCACAAACCTGAACGTGGCAGTGGGGCTCCGGCTGCGATCTTCGTTCGGCGCTCGTCAAACGACAAGCTAAAGCAAAGCTAAAGCTAAAGCAAAGCTAAAGCTAAAGCAAAGCTAAAGCTAAAGCATGTCCCACCAGGATCTGGGGTATTCCTTAGAGGCCCTTGCAGAATTCGCTAACCGGGACCGCTCCCTCACGGTCGCGGCTCGGTAACCGCTTTACGTTCAATACGCTCTTTCCGAGCCGCGCGCGTCAGCAAGCGGTTTCGGGAATTATGCAAGTTCCTACTTAGGTCGCCCTACTTTTTGACCCCTTCCAGCGACGCCGGCAAATCGCCGTGGGAGCTCCATTCTTCCCAGGAACCGTCGTACAGGCGCGCATCGTAACCCAGGTATCGCGCCACGAAATATATGACCGTGGCTTGCTGGCCGATGTGGCAGTAAGATACCACGCGGTCGCCCTGCTTGACGCCGGCATCGCGCAACATCGATGCCAACACTTCCGGCGATTTGAACCTGCCGTTGCCATCGAGCAGCGTGCTGAAGGTTAGATTCGTTGCGCCCGGGATGTGGCCCGCCCGCTTTCCGGTGGCCGTGCTGGCGCCGGTGTAGTATTCCGGATTGCGCGCGTCAATGATGTCGACACCGGGGTGATTCAGATTGGCGCGCACGTAGTCGAGATCGGCGATCACGTCGGACTGCGAGTGCGCCGTGAGATTGCCTGGCGTTACCGGCCGGACCTCGGCGGTCACTGGCCGGCCCTCGCTCTTCCACACACCCAGCCCGCCATTGAGGATCGACGTATTGCCGCCGAGTCCAATGGAATCCAGGGTGAGGAATGCCCGCGTAGTGCGGGAGGCCCACTTGTCGGTGCTGAAATACAGGACGATTCGCGAATCGTTGGTCACGCCGAGCTTGCTGAAGGTTGCCGCCAGATCCGCTGCCGCCGGCAGCTCTAGTGTCAGCTTGCCCGGTCCGGGCGGAGTCTGAATGGAGGCGAAATCCAGCTGGATGGCGCCGGGGATATGCTGCTCGGCGTATTCCTTGGGGTCGCCCAGCGCCAGCAGCACGAGATTCGAATCGCGCACGTGGCCGGCGAGCCAGCCGGTGGAAACCAGCAGGCTCTCTCGTGTTCCATGAGTGCCGCTGGCCAGAGCGGCGGCGCAGAAAAAGGCGAAGAGGATCAAGATTCGCATAGGTAATTTACTCCTGACGAAGCGCGTTGAGCGGGTCGATGCCGGTGACCTGCCGCGCGGGAATGTAACAGGCCACCGCCGCCACCGCCAGAAACACCACGGCGACCGCAAGGTAAGTGGGCGCGTCGGTGGGGCTGGTGGCATAGAGCAGCGTCGAGAGCAGGCGGGCGAGCGCGGCCGCGATCGCGACCCCGATTAACGTACCGCACAAAGCCAGCACCAACCCTTGCCGCACCACCATTCCGACGATAGAGCCATGCCGGGCCCCCAACGCCAGCCGAACGCCGAGTTCGTGCGTTCGCTGGCTGACGGCGAGCGCCATTACCGCGGCGATTCCGCTGGCGCTGATGAGCACCGCCAGCCCGGCGAAGAGACCGAGCAGGATGGTCATGAGGCGCGACGGCGTGAGAGAGTCGTATTCGAAACGCTCCAGCGTATTGACCTGATCGATGGCCAGGAGCGGGTCGACATCATGAACCGCGGCGCGAACGGCTTGCATTAATGCGTCCGGTTTAATAGCCGTTCGCACCACCAAGGAACTCGCGCCGCCGGCCTGATCGGCAGGCACATAGAGTTCGTCCAAAGTGGGATGCTGCAATCCGTACTCGCGGGTGTCTCCCACCACGCCTTGGATGGTAATCCAGTGTTGGCGGTCGAAGCTGATGCGCTTCCCGATGGGGTCTTCATTCGGCCAGCGGTGCCGCGCCATGGTCTCATTGATGAGGGCGACTACGGGAGCTTTTTCGTCGTCGCGAGGGGTAAAATAGCGGCCCTTCACCAATGGCTGGCGGACCGTTTGGAAATAGTTGGTATCCGCGACAGAGACGTCGACCGTGGGAAGCGGCGCGCCTTTCGAAGTTGGCTGGCCTTCGATTTCGAAATCCTGGCTGCCCGGGCCGGCGATGATTCCGCTGGGCGCGAAGGGCGGATTGGAAATCCACCCAACCGAGGCGATGCCGCCGATGGCGCCCACCTTGCGCGCAATAGTCTCGCGCAGACTACGCTGCGATGCGTTATCCATAGACCGGCTGAACCCCGCGTCGATGCGCATGGCAAGCAAGTGACTGGGGTCGAAACCGGGATTCTCCGCGCCGAGTTTCAGAAAGCTGCGGATCATCAGTCCGGCGCCGATGAGAAGCAGAAACGAGACCGCCACTTGCGCCACCACCAGCGATGCCCGCAGGAACTGCTTGCCGCGGCTCGCAGTGGCGCGCGAGCCGTGCAGCACCGAATAGCCGGCGTTTAATCGTGGAGCAAGAGCCGGCAAAAGGCCGAAGAGCAGGCCGGTGGCGACCGAGACGAGCAGCGTGAACAGGAGCACCGGGCCATCGATGCGCACCTCATACGCGCGTGGCGTGAACCGCGCTGCGAATCCCACCAGGATTTTCAGAGCGAGGGGAGCGATCGCCAGCCCGAGCACTCCGCCGGCCAGGGACAGCAATACGCTTTCGGTGAGTAATTGGCGCACCAGGCGCAGTTTGCCAGCGCCCAGCGCCGCGCGCACGGCCAATTCCCGTTCCAGTTTGAGAAGGCGGGCGAGCATCATATTGGCCACATTGGCGCAAGCCACCAGCAACACGAACGCGGAGACGGCCAGTAGCACCAGGAAGGTGGTTTGCGCCTGATGCGTGAGGTCGTACTGGAGAGGGTCGGTGGCGATTTGGAATCCCGCGCCGGCGGGATACGTCCCGGGATGCGCCGAACACATCTGCGCGCTCACCACGGAAAGATCGTTTTGCGCCTGCCCCACGGTCACTCCCGGTTTCAACCGGCCGAAGAGATGGGAAATCAGGCGGAACCCGCGGTTGGCGATGTTCCTCGGATTGGAGCGGAACGGACACTGCCACGTGGGCATGTAGACATCGCTCTCCACGGGATATTGCGGGATGGGCGGCAGCACGCCGATGACGGTGTGCGGCATATTATTCATCTGGAAAACCTTGCCCACAATATTGGGATCGCCGCCCTGGTGGCCCTGCCAATACTGATAGCTCAGCACCAGCACGGCGGCAGTGCGCTTATCGTCGCTCGGCAGGAATGTCCTCCCCAGCAGAGGTTTGACGCCAAGTACGTCGAAGAAGTTGACCGACACCACCGACGTCGTGACCCGCTCGGCGGTATCTTTTCCGAGCAGCAGGAAGGTCATGGCGTGGTGCTCCACCACGCCATCGAGCGTGTGGCTGTGCTCGGCGAAGTCGCTGACTTCGAGGGGGGAGAAGCCGATATCGTGCTGCTGCGATTGCTTGACGTTCTGATGCAGCACCACCAGTTGTCCGCCATCGCGATACGGTAGCGGGCGCAGAAACACGCCGTAGATCAGGCTGAAAATGGCGGTGTTGGCGCCGATCCCCAGCGCCAGAGTGAGGATGACGGCGGAGGCATAGCCGGGATTCTTGCGCAGCACGCGGAGACCGTAACGCACGTCCTGCGCCAGGATTTCGATGGTGCGGCCGAGGCGCGCTTCGCGGCAATCGTCCTTCAGCGGCTCGATGCCGCCGACGGCCAGCCGGGCATTCCGGCGCGCTTCCGCGGGCGCCATACCGCGCTGGATGTTGAGCTCCGTCTGCCGGTCCACGTGGTATTGCAGTTCGGCGTCCAGTTCGCGCTCCACCTCGGAACGCCGGAAAAGGAAGCGAAGAATCGAATTCCAATTCGCCATGAATGTCTCCTAAGCCTCGCCCACAATCCGGCCGACAGCGGCGGAAAGCCGCAGCCAGTTGTCCTTCTCTTCCACCAGCTGCTTGCGTCCGCGGCGCGTGAGCTCGTAATATTTCGCCTGGCGATTGTTCTCCGACGTCTTCCACGAGGAGGCAATCCAGCCTTGCTCTTCCAGCCGGTGCAGCGCCGGATACAGCGAGCCTTGGTTCACTTGCAGGACGCTTTCGGAAACCTGCTGGATGCGTTGGGAAATGCCCCATCCATGCATGGGCTCGAGATCGAGCGTCTTGAGAATCAGCAGATCGAGAGTTCCCTGCAGAAGATCGCTTTTGGGTTTGGGCACCGCTCCTCCAGATATTCTACAGGAGACCACGGACTTCTGTAGAATGTCAAGGGTAACGGCGAAAGCGGCGGAAAGATTTCAGGTGGAATCGCTCGTTTGGACAAGGTGAATGAAGAGCGACTTGCAAAATCGTGGGGTATGCTTTATTAGCTTGCCCCGCCGGGCGACAGCCTGGCCAGTTGGTCAACCGAGGTGGACTTACACCGTCTGACTCTGCCCCGGCTTATACGGGAAAACCGGCGACGGAGGCCGCTCGCCCAGGCCGCACTCGGCGTGCACCGCGCGGACGGCGTTCTCCAGCCCGCCGCGCCGCACCACCACCGCAATGGTCAATTCGCTCGACCCCTGCGCGATGGCGATCACGTTCACGTGCGCGCGCGAAATCGCCGTGAAGATTCGGCCCGCCAGGCCCGGATGGCCCTGCATGCCTTCGCCGACAGCCGCCAGCAGACCGACGTCTTGGTCCACATGGATGGGCTTCAGATAGTGGTGCGCCAGCTCCAGCACCAGCGCCGATTCCAGCGCCTCCAGCGTTCTTGACAATTCCTCTTCGCGCACCAGGAAACAGAAATTCTGCCGATAGCTGGAACTGGAGAGCAACAGCACCTCGACGTTGGCTCGCGCCACGGCATCGAGCGCGCGCGCCATCACATGCACGCCGTTGAGTTCGGGGCTCGCCGGCTCGAGCGCCACCAGCGCCACTTTCGGCATGGACGCCACGGCCCGCGCGCCGCCGGGGAGCGACGGCACAGCCGGCACGATTCTGGTCCCGGGCTTTTCGGTGGCGAAGCTGTTCTTGCTCCACACCGGAATGTTCTTGTCCACCAGCGGCGCCAGCGTCCGGGGGTGCAGTACCTTCGCGCCGTTGTATGCCAACTCGGCCGCTTCGGCGTAGGTGATAGCGTCGAGCACCTGGGCGTCCGGCACCAGCCGCGGATCGGCGCTCATAATGCCGTCCACGTCGGTCCAGATCCACAGTTCGGCGGCGTCCAGCGCGGCCGCCAGAATCGACGCCGAAAAATCGGATCCGCCGCGGCCCAGCGTGGTCGGACGGCCATCGGCAGTGGCTCCGTTGAAACCGGTGACGATGGGTAGCGTTCCCTTTTCGAGCAATGGAAGCAGACGCGCGCGCGCCTTCACGCCGGTGGGTTCCATCAGTGGCGAGGCGTTGCCGAACATGGCATCGGTCACCACTACATCGCGGGCATTTACGGACTCGGCCGGTGTACCGGTCGCCGTCAAATATTCGGAAAACAGAGTCGCCGAGAGCCACTCGCCCGTCACCACGGCTTCATCCACCGAGCGCGGCGGACGATCGCCGAGCATGGCCATGCCATTCACGATGCGCTCGAATTCGCCGATCAGCTCTGCCAGTCTGGCCGTCACTCTGGTCTGGCATTCGGGCGGCAGGAGGTCGCGGCAGGTCTCTTCGTGCCGGCTGCGGAGGTTGGCCAGATTGGCATCCACGGCGGGGCGGTTTCCGGCTTCGGCATAGCGCATGGAGTCGAGCAGCAGGTCGGTGATCTTCGACATGGCGGAGACCACCACCACTACGGGACGCTTGGCTTGCTCCTGCTGCACGATGCGCGCGGCCACGCGCATGCGTTCGGCCGAGCCCATGCTGGTTCCGCCGAATTTCATGACGAGCAGATTGGTGAGCTCACTCATGGCTGTGGTACTCCCTTCCGTTGGTGACACGGGCGCGCACCATCTTCAGAATGGCCTCGGCCACTTCATCTTCGCTCAGCAGTGTGGAATCCAGATAGACTGCGTCCGGCGCCTGCGCCAGGGGGGCGTCGGCGCGCGTGCTGTCGCGCTCATCGCGTTCTCTCATTTGTGCCGTGAGAGCGCTCATCGAAACTTCCACGCCCTTGGCGCGCGATTCCAGCAGCCGCCGGCGGACCCGCTCCTCAAGCGTCGCGTCCAGGAAGACTTTGACGTCCGCATTGGGGAAGACTACCGTGCCGATATCGCGTCCCTCCATCACCACGCTGACCTTTTTCCCGATCTCGCGCTGCTTGGCGACCATGGCCCGCCGCACGCCTGGGATCACGGCGATTCGCGATGCTCCGTTGGTGACTTCGGGTGTCCGGATGGCCGCAGTCACGTCCTCATTGTTGAGCTGAATGCGTCCCGGCGCGAGCTCGATTTCGGACGCCAGTGCGAGTTGCTCCATGCGATGGCGATCGTCGAAATCGACGCCTTGCCGAACGGCCCATAAGGCGACGGCGCGGTACATCGCTCCCGTGTCGATATAAGTGAAGCCCAGCCGGTCGGCGAGACGTTTGGCGATGGTGCTCTTGCCCGCGCCCGCCGGGCCGTCGATAGCAACTACGACGCGTTTCGGTTTGATTTCGGCCAAGACTTAGAATAACAAGTGGGATGACTCCGCACGAGTTCGACCGGCTGGTGTCCGAGGCTTACGCCCGCATCCCCGCGCGGTTCCGAAAGCGTCTGAAGAACGTCGCGCTGATAGTGGAGCCCGAACCGGGACCCGGGCAACTGGCGCGCGGCCGGGTGCCGCGGGGGAGCACTCTGCTGGGACTCTATGAGGGCCGTCCGCTCACTCAGCGGAGCGTGTTCGAGCCATTCGCGATGCCCGATAAGATTACGATTTTCCAGGGTCCGCACGAGCGGCTGGCGCGGAGTCCCGAAGATCTGCCGCGATTGGTGGCGGACACGGTATGGCACGAAGTGGCGCACTACTTCGGCATGGACGAATTACAGGTGCGGGCAGCGGAGAAGAAGCGGCAGGTAAGGCGCTAATCGAGGAGAACTTGTTTCCATTCCACCTTGGGCCGTTGGAAATTGACCAGGAGGGCGGTGTGAAGGCCGGATGCCTTCAAATAGTTGATGCACTGCGCCAGATGCTCGCTGGCAAAGCGATCCACGCACTTGAGTTCCACGATGAGTTTGCCTTCGACTACGAGGTCGGCGAGGTATTCACCGATGCATTTTCCTTTGTAGCAAACTGGAAAGCAGACCTGAGCTTCCGCATTAAAGCCCCGTAGAACCAGCTCGCGAACTAGAGCGCGTTCATAAACTTTTTCGAGGAAACCAGCACCCAGCACCTTGGAAACCTCGAACGCTGAACCGATTACGGCTTCTGTTAGTTTTTTATCCGTGTCCATCCGTGGCCAATAATTCTTGTTTGCGCCAACCGCTAAACCTCTAAAGAACAGAATTGGCCACGGATGCACACGGATAAAGACCTCGCGCCACCTGTTAGACTCAGCTTTCAAGAGAGGTACCAGCCATTCCCGAATCTGCGCAACTTTTCATGACGGGACTCATCGCGCGAGCCCGCAAACTGAAAAAAACCATTGTCTTCCCCGAAGGAAACGATCCTCGCGTGCTCCAGGCCGCTGCGCGGCTGGCAGCCGAAGGCGTGGTCAAACCGATACTCCTCGGCGCCGCGCCTGCCACCCCGATCGAGGGTGTCACGTTCGTGGACCCGGCCCGCTCGACCGCAACCGAGAAATACGCGGCGCTCTACTATGAACGGCGGCGAACCAAAGGCGTCACTCAGGTCGAGGCCGGTGAAATTGCGCGGCGCCCGCTCTACTTCGCATCGCTCATGGTGGGCGCGGGCGACGCCGATGGCAGCGTGGGCGGAGCAGTCAATAGCACCGCCGAGACCGTTCGCGCCGCATTGCACTGCGTGGGTCCCAACCCCAAGGTGCGCCTGGTATCGAGCGTCTTCATCATGGCGCTCGCCGACCAGTCTCTGGGGCACAATGGCCTGATGGCGTTCGCGGATTGCGCCGTGGTGATCGATCCCGACCCTGGCCAGCTTGCCGATATCGCCATCGCTACGGCGGAGAGCACGCGCGTGCTCATGGGCGCCGAGCCGGCCGTCGCGCTGCTGAGCTTTTCCACCAAAGGCAGCGGCAAACACGAACAGGTGGACAAAGTGGTGGAAGCGCTGAAGATCGTGCAGGCGCGCGCGCCGGAGCTGAATGTCGACGGCGAATTGCAGGCCGACGCGGCGGTTTCCGCGGTTGTGGGCAAATCGAAAGCACCGGGCTCGAAAGTAGCGGGACGGGCCAACACGCTGGTGTTTCCGAATCTCGCCGCGGGCAATATCGGCTACAAGCTGGTGGAACGTCTAGGCGGCGCCATGGCGATCGGACCGTTCCTGCAAGGTTTGGCGAAGCCGGCGAACGATCTGTCCCGCGGCTGCTCGGCGGAAGACATCTTTAACGTGGCAGTGGTCACGGCGTTACAATCGGACCGGACCTAATGCCATGCTCCCGTTCCCGCTGGTTTATTCCGAGCGGTACGACCTGAACTTGGGCGAGCACGTCTTTCCCGCCCAGAAATACCGCTGGATGCGCGACCGCTTCCTGCGAACGCGCTTCGCCACTGCCGAGGATTTCGTAGAGCCCGCGCCGGCGACGGACGAGGACATCCTGCGGGTGCACACGCCCGAATGGGTGTCGGGGCTGCGCAACGGAACGCTCGGCTACCATGACATTCTGCGGCTAGAAATTCCCTACTCAAGGCAAATGATGGAAGCGTTCTGGCTGGCGGCCGGGGGCACGATACTGGCTGCGCGGCACGCCCTCGCGCGCGGCATCGGCTTCAACGTGGGCGGTGGATTCCACCACGCGTTCCCCGGTCACGGCGAGGGCTTCTGCGCGGTCAACGACATCGCCGTCGCCATCCGAACCTTGCAGAACGAGAAAGCCATCCTGAAGGCGATGGTGGTGGATTGCGATGTGCACCACGGAAACGGCACGGCGGCCGTGTTCGCCGGCGATCTTTCGGTATTCACGCTTTCCATCCACCAGTTCAACAATTACCCCAGCGAGAAGCCGCCATCGAGCCTCGATATCCATCTGGCGGATGGCATTGGCGACGCCGAGTATCTGCATCGCCTGGCCAACGGCTATCGCTCGGCGCTCAGCATGTTCAAGCCGGACCTGTTGATTTACGTGGCGGGGGCAGACCCATATATGGAGGACCAGCTCGGAGGCCTCTCACTGACCTTCGACGGCCTGAAGGAGCGTGACCGGCTGGTCATCTGGACGGCGCTGACCCATCGAACTCCCGTGGCCATCGTGCTGGCCGGCGGATATGCCCAAAGCGTGGAAGATACGGTGACGATCCACGCCAATACCGCCGAGGTCGCGAAGGACGTGCTGGCAAAGGTGGGATGGCCCGTTGCTTGACCCGGTGGCCGCGTACGATCGCATGGCGGAATCGTTCGCACGATTGTCGGAAGAGCGGCGGGCGTACCTGGAGGCAATCGAAAGGCTGATCGTTTCCGCCATTCCGCGCGGCAGCAAGTCGCTGCTGGATATCGGAGCGGGCGACGGTACGCGCGCTTTGCGGATCGCGCGGGCTGCCGCGTTAAAGGGCGTCGTGCTGCTGGAGCCGAGCGATGCGATGCGGCGCAATTGGCCTGCGGGCGCGACGGCCTGGCCGGTCCGCGCCGAAGATCTGCATGCGCAGGAGGGGCAATTCGATGTGGTCACCTGCCTGTGGAACGTGCTCGGGCACATCTTTCCCGCAAGCGCCCGCGTGGAAGTGGTCCGGCAATGCGCCCGCCTGCTCGCTCCCGGCGGACGGATCTTCATCGACGTGAGCCATCGCCATAACGCGCGCCATTACGGACTGCTGCCGACGGCCGGGCGATTCCTGCGGGGCGCCAGTCACGACGTGGTGGTTACCTGGAAGCCTGAGGGTATCGGCACCGCGGGCCATGTGTTCACCGCGAGGGAGTTTGCGGAATTGTGCCGCGCCGCGGGAGTCGAGATCGAGCGCAGGTTCGTCGTGGATTACGATACCGGCGCGTTACGGCGTTGGAGTTTCCAGGGGAATCTGCTCTACGTTTTGCGGCGCGGGCTTTAGTTTGCTGGGTCGAGACTCTCCAGAAACCTCGTCGTCTTCGGTGGAAGCTGAATCCGCTTGCTGACGCGTGCAGATCGGAAACGCAATCCGCCGATACCGAGCCGGTAGAGTAGGAGAGAAGGCGACGCGTCGCGAGACCCACTCTCCCCCCGTCGAACCGGAGATGCAGATTTCCCACGTCCGGCTCTCCTGAAAACTCTCGCCTCAGGCATGCGCAAGTTCCGACAGACGGATCAGCCCTAGCCGCCCCAGATGCCGCAACCAGGCCTCCCCTTGCGGAGGCCGGTACGGTCGTTGGCTGCGTCGCTGCAAATGCTGGATCAGACGGCCCTGAACATGGCGTTCGATCTCGCAGTAAGCGCTCATATGGCACCCGATGGAAAAGTAGTTCGCCCGGCCTCTCAGTTGCCGATTCAGCTCTCCAATCAAGACCGGAATCGGCTTGAAACAAGCGCGCAGGGAAAGATCGGTCGAGGAACCTGGGAGACCCGGCAGGGCGGGGGAAGGACTATAGCATCGCCATGACCTGGACGCCCGGCCCCGAGTCGGAGCGCACCTTGAACGGCGACCGGCCGCCCGCCAGCGACGTCCCGGGTCCTTCGGTCTTTACCGCCATTCAGGAGCAGCTGGGACTCAGGCTGGTAGCCGGCAAGGGACCCGTGCAGGCAATCGTCATCGATTCCGTCGAGAAGGCCAGCGGCAATTGAAGCTCACCGCCACTTCTCAATTCGCCAGCGTCCCCGGCTCAAAACTGCGCACCTTGGCAGATAAGGTAGTCCGTTTGAGACCTAGCATATCGGCGGCGGCCTTCTTGTTTCCGCCGGTTTTTTGCAGCGCCTGCTCGATGATGCTCCGCTCGATCGATGCCACCGTCCTCTGGTAATCCATTCCTTGGTCCGGCAGGGAAATCGCCGGACCGGGAGCCAGCACCGCCAGGGCCGGTGCCGCGGGAAGCGGGAAGTCTCTGGTATCCAGCAACTCCCGAGTGCCGCTCAGCGCTACCGCCATCTCCAGCAAGTTGTCCAGCTGGCGGACGTTTCCCGGCCAGGAGTACTCGCACAGCGCCTGGATCGCCCGCGATGTGAGGATCTTGGACGGGATCTCCTCCAAACGGCATATCTTTTCCACAAAATGCGCCGCCAGCCGGGGGATATCGTCGCGCCTCTGGCGGAGCGCGGGCATATGAATCGGGACTACATTCAAGCGGTAATACAGGTCTTCGCGGAACCGGCCCTCCGCCACCCGTTGCGGCAAATCGCGGTTGGTAGCGGCAACCAGGCGCACGTTCAACGGAACCGTCTCGCTACTGCCCAGCCGTTCGAACTCCCGCTCCTGAATCACGCGCAACAGCTTGGCTTGCAACGCCAGGTCCAGGTCTCCGATCTCATCCAGAAATAAGGTGCCGCCCTGCGCCTGCTCGAATCGCCCGACGCGGTTTTGCAGGGCCCCCGTGAAGGCTCCTCTCACATGGCCGAACAGCTCCGCCTCCAGCAGATTCTCGGGCAAGGCGCTGCAATTTACCGCGACCCATGGACTATGCCTTCGCTGGCTCGCCAGGTGCAACGAACGTGCCGCCAGTTCTTTGCCGGTTCCGGTTTCGCCCGTGACCAGCACGGTGGAGCGCCTTTCTGCCACCAACCGAATCACCTGCCGGACCTGCCGCATGTCCGGCCCATCTCCGACTAGCAGTTCTTCCCATTCCCCCATCGGGTGGCTCGGCCGGCGGCGTGATTCGTGCAGCTGATCGAGGAGGGCAACGGCCTCCTCATCGCCCGGGAGGAACTGGTACGCGCCCAGACGAGCCAGCCGGACAGCATCGCCAGGGGAAGCGCCAGGGTCGTTAACCAGCACCGGAATATCGATATTCAGGGCTTGGACCTTTCCCACCAGTTCAGCGGTTTGCCAATCCGCTGCCGGGAAATCCAGCACTACCGCGATACACTCTTGGTATTGTAGTTCCTGCTGAGCGTCGCCGCTAAGCCCCGGCACGACGTTGTAAATGGAAGAGAGTAAAGGCCATTGTGATGGATCGAATGGCTCCGACGAAATCCACAGCAGGCGTTTATCCGCAAGGGACGTCACAAACCATCCATCGCCGGAAGCCGGGCCGGACTTTAGGGTGAAAGTTCACACTTTGCAATATCAGACCACTAAAGAACCAAAGCCCGCCTGCCGATATGAATAGTAGCCGGAGAAGGATGGCATGAGAATCTACGATCGGGATTTAACGGGAACGGCGTCCGCTGAGTCGGGGCGCTCGCAGGAAACTCAGAGGGCGGAACGCGACGCCACAGCAACGTCGCCACAGACAGGTAGCACGGCGGACGATCGGGTTGAACTGTCTAGCGGATTGGCAACTGTCTCCCGGGCATTAGCGGCATACGGTTCGGATCGCGCCAGCAAAGTGCAGCAGTTGACGGCACAGGTCCAATCCGGAAGTTATAACCCCAACTCTCTGTCCATCAGCCAGGGCATGGTGGCCCACGCTCTTAGCAGCGGAGCGGCGTAAATGGATGCCGGGCGCGGCGCGGAACGGCTGGCGACGGCCCGATTGGAAGTGCACCGGGCTTGCGAACTGCTGATTGCCTCTACCCCGGAAGCCCTTAACAATTGTCAGGCAGCGCTCGAACGAGCTGTATCCATCTTGAAGGAGTTCCGGGCCGATATCCGGGAATACCCCCCAGGGACCGATGCCAGACCCTTCGCCCTCAAGCTAAAGTCCGATGTCTTACGCGCCGGCCGCCTGATGGAGAGCCTCGCCAGCTTCTATAAAGGTTGGGAGCGAATCTTGGGCGCCATGAGTGGAGGATACACATCGAACGGCGCCCCCGCGGCCGTGGACCGCCAGGGGCGATTCTGCTGCCGGGGATAAATCGCGATGTCGAGTATCACTTCCACTTTGTTGACCTCGGCTGGCGCGCTGGATGCCTACAGCGAGGCGCTATCGGTGGTACAAAACAATGTCGCCAACGCCTCCACTCCGGACTACGCTAGTCAATCGATTTCTCTCGAACCCCTGGAATTCAATCCCACCACCGGTTACCCCGGCGGCGTTAGGGCCGGCCAGATCGTCAGTTCCCGCAATGAGTATGCCGAGCAGGCGGTCCAGCAGCAGACCACCCTCCTAGGACAAGCCCAGCAGGACGTAAACAGTTTGACTTCGATGCAGTCGCTGTTCGACGTCACCGGCAGTTCCGGCATTTCAGCCGCGTTCAATAGCCTGTTTAGCGCCTTCTCGGCATGGGGCCAGACGCCGGACAGCGCGGTGGCACAACAAAACGTCATCCAACAGGCCACATCCGTCGCATCCGCCTTCCAGCAGACCGCCACCGGGCTAGAAACCGTGGCCCAGAATACCCAACAGCAATTGCAGTCGACTGTGAGTGAAGTCAATCAGATCGCCACGCAACTGGCGGGGTACAACCAGCAGATCATGAATGGTGACCGCAACGACCCCTCGCTCGACGCGCAGATCCACTCCAGTCTCGATCAGTTGTCGAACGACGGCAGTATCAGCGCCACCAAGCAGTCCGACGGCACCTGGACAGTGCTGCTCAACGGCCAGACGCCACTGGTCATCGAAAGCCAGGTTTACGCCCTCAGCGCCGGCACCGTCCCGCCGTCCCCCACGTCAGCCAATCCGACGGCGCCGGCTCACCTGAGTCTCCTGGCCGCCGACGGCAGCGACATTACCGCGGATACCACCTCGGGCCAGCTTGGATCGTTGCTGAATCTCGCCAATAACGTGCTGCCCGGCTACCTGGGTGACGCCAACCAGGCCGGTAGCCTGAATACCCTGGCGCAGTCGTTCGCGAGCAACGTCAACAATTTACTGACCGGCGGATATCAGAGCAGCGGACCCCCTCCCGTCGCCGGAGTTCCCCTGTTCACCTACGACACCACCAACGCCACCAACGTAGCGCAGAGCCTGCAGGTGAGTTCCACCATAACTCCCGCGCAGTTAGCCGCCATCAGCCCAGGCCCCCCGGAGGTTTCCAACGGCGTTGCGCTGGCGTTGTCGCAACTGGCCGATCCCACTTCCGCAAACGACGAAATCGCGGGCCTCAGCTACACCCAATACTATGCCGGCATGGCCTCCAATGTCGGAACGCTGCTGGATAACGCCAACAACAACCTCCAGACCCAGCAAGCGGCGGTTTCCCAGGCGCAGAACGTGCGTCAACAGCTTTCCGGTGTCTCGCTGGATGAGGAGGCCACAATCCTGCTGCAGTTCCAGCAAGCGTACGAAGCCAGTTCCAAGCTGATTAACATTCTCGACCAGCTCTCCGAAGACACCATCAATATGCTGCCCACCACCACCTGAGGTTCCTATGGTTCCCAACGTCAATCCGCAAAACGCCATATTCCTGAACGGCATCGATCGCATCCAGGCCAATATTGCGCAAGCCAGCAGTGAGGTATCTTCAGGCCTGCGAATCAACGTCGCGTCGGATTCGCCGGATCAAATCGGCACGCTCCTCCAGTTGCGAGCCAACCAGCTGCACAATACCCAGGTCCAAGCCAATCTCACGCTCGCGCAGACTAATGCTCAGGCCGCCGACGACGCGCTCAGTTCCTCCATCCAACTCATGGATACCGCCACCACGCTCGCCACCCAGGGAGCCACCGCCACCGAAACCGCCACCAGCCGCGCCGCCCTCGCCGAACAGGTGCAATCGATTCTCCAGCAGTTGGTGGCCAACAGCCAGACCAACGTGCAGGGCGTATATATCTTCAGCGGGGACCAGGATCAAACGCCGCAATATACGTGGGATGCCACGCAAGCCAATCCGGTAGTCACCCAGCAAACCTCCGCTTCCACGCGGCAAATCGAAAATCCCGCGGGTGGAACTCTCCCGGCCTCCCTAACCGCTCAGCAAATCTTCGAAGACCAGGACCCCGCCACTGGCAATCCCGCCACGGATAACGTGTTCAACGCCCTCAACACCCTGGTAACCGCGCTCAACAACAACGACACCGCCGGCATCACCAACTCGATTTCGCTGCTGCAGGCAGCCTCGGTCCATTTGAATAACAGTGAATCTTTTTACGGCAACCTGGAGGACCAGATTCAGAGCGCCAACACCTACGCCAGCAGTTACAACATTCAGCTGGAGACCGAAATCAGCAACATCCAGGATGCCGACATCCCCAGCGCCGCGTCGGAGCTCACCCAAGCCAATACCCAACTGCAGGCAGCCATGGAGATGGAGGGCCAACTGCCGCATTCGACGCTGTTTAATTACTTGGGATAAGTAGTTTTCGCTACTTCAAGGTAAACGTCGACGTCGCGCTAAACCGCTTGTAATTGCTATACGCGATGGTCAGCTTTTCGCGTACCGGGCCGTTGCGGAATTCCAACGTGTCGTCAGCATAAGTGAACATGGCAAACCAGTGCTTGCCGTCGATCGGTTTGCGGATAGTGGTGAAGCGCGGGAACAGATTCTCCTGGCCTCTGGCGATCAGTTGCGGCACCGCGCGGCCCTGCAGCCGGACAATGTTGTACTCCTTCTTATCCACCCAGAGCAGACCTTCAAAGAACCGTTGGCCTTCGAGAATCTGCCGCGGCTTGATCTGCAGCACCCAGCAATCCACGTCGTCCATCACCTCGTCGCCGCGAGACTTGGTGTCGTAATTCCAAAGCTGCTCTTCATTCAGTGTCAACGGTTGGATTTCCCGAATGTCGCGAAAGTCCTCGTCGGTCATGGCCATCAGCTGCAATCCATTGGTGGGCTTGCCGATCAATTCTTCCGTCCGCTCATGCGTCGGCGAAAAGATGATGTCGCGAACCTCTTTGTATTCCCCGCGCGCCGCGCCGCGGCTGTCCAGTTCCTGCAGCGTGACCGTCTGCCGGTACGTGTACTCGCTGCGCTCCCTGGTGGTCTCCGTCTCGCGGTGCGCCACCAGCTTCCCCAGATTCGCCGGCGGTCCGTCCCCCGTCTGCGCGCACAGCAGGGGCGCCAGCAGCACCGATGCTAGAATGAGGCCGATGGCCAAATCGCTCGGCAGCTTCCGGGCAGCGCTGCCGATCGGTTGGGGGGTACTCGGCCTGGCGGGCATGCTGTACGCCCGATCGAAAGGCATCCCAAGCTGGGCAGCTTTGCCGGTTGTGGCCGCCTTCCTCATAGAATATCCATTCTATCTGGTACCCGGCTTTCAGTCCGTGCGCGAGCGTCTCAGCGGCATCGGAGTCCCGATTTTCGCCCTGGCCGCCGCCGTGCTGCCCTACCTGGCCTGTTGCTGCGGCGCTGTCGCCTTCACCTGGAGCGGCCTCGCCCGAGTGGTCGCCGTCGCGCTCGCCCTCGGCTTGTGGTACCTCGTGCTGCCGCCATCGCGACTCACCGACGTCGCCTACCTCGCGCTCTGGGCCGCCGTGCTGCTGGGGCGCTACTTCAACCCCGTCTACACCCCGCTTCATCCCGAATTTCGCGAATTGAAGAACGTCATCCTCATTCCGCATCTCGCCATGATCTCGACTGCCGTGATGGCGTTGATGCTGCAACGCCACGTCTCCGAGACCGGCTACGGGTTCGTGCCCGATCGCCGCGAATGGCGCATTGGCGTGTTGCATTTCCTCTATTTCGTTCCGGTCGGCCTGCCCCTGGCCCTGGTTCTGCGCGCTACCCACTTCGTCTCGCCCAGGCCCCTGTGGTACATCGCGGCGACCTTTGTCGGCATGCTCTGGGTGGCATCCCTCTCCGAAGAGTTCTTCGTGCGCGGCGTTTTGCAACAGTGGATCGAAGACTGGACCTTCAGCCGCAACGGCGCCCTCCTCATCACCTCGGCGATTTTCGGACTCCTGCACCTATGGCTGGGCGGATTCCCCAACTGGAAATGGGCCCTGGTGGCCGGCGTCCTGGGATGGTTCTGCGGCCGCGCGCGCAATCAGGCCGGCAGCATCCGCGCCAGCATGGTGACCCACGCCCTGGTGGCCACCGCGTGGCGGGGCTTCTTCGCATAGCTTCGCAAGAAGCAGACTTAGCCATAATGTTTTGCGTTGACTCCTCCGTGCACTCCGCCATCTCTCCGTGCGCTCCGATTTTGCCTTTGACTTTGTTTTTCTCTGTGTGTCTCAGTGGTGAAGATCCTCTTGCCCCCTACCTGGCGGGCTTCTTCCCGTAGCGCTACAATTTATTCTCTATGGCAAAACTTGGATTCCTGGGATTGGGACTCATGGGCTACCCGATGGCCCGCAACCTTCTTCGCGCCGGACACGAAGTGGCGCTGTGGTCGAACACCGCCGGTAAAGCCCGCCAACTGGCGTCCGAAGAGAAAGGCCTCTTCTGCCATACACCTCGCCAGGTGGCGGAAAATGCCGACTACATTTTCCTCTGCGTTGGAAATACAGATATGGCCAGCGAAGTCATCCTCGGGTCTGACGGCATCATCCACGGAGCCAAACCCGGCACGGTCGTGGCCGATGCCAGCACCATCAGCCCCAGCCAAAGCCGGAAAATCGGCCAAGCCCTGAAAGCCAAAGGCGTCGATTTCCTCGACGCTCCCTGCACCGGATCGACACCCGGAGCCACCGGCGGCACCCTGACCTTTATGATCGGGGGCGACCAGGCGGTCTTCGAGAAAACCAAGCCATTCCTGGAGACCATGGGGAAGCGCCTCTTCTACTGCGGCGGCCCGGGTCTGGGCCTGCAAGCCAAGCTGACACAGAACCTGATTCTTTCCAATATCTTGATGGCGTTCAACGAAGGCATGGTGCTGGCCACCAAGGGTGGCGTCGACCCCCAATTGATGCTCGATATCCTCGACGCCAGCGCCGCCAAGTCGGGCTTGATCGCCTACAAAGCCCCATTCGTCTTCCGCCGCGACTTCACGGCGAACTTCTCCACCAAATGGATGCACAAAGACATCGGCCTCATGTTAGATGCCGGTGAGGAACTAGGCGTACCCCTACCTTTAACCTCCTTAACCCACCAGCTTTTTCAGACGGCTATCGCCGCAGGCCACGGAGATGAGGATATGTGCTCCACAATCAACGTTTTAGAGGATTTGGTGGGAGTTCAGGTCAAGCCCCAATAAAAAAATACAAATTTCTGTTGATTCCAAAAACGGAATCTACTATTATTGGAAGTAAGCCGGGGAGGCAACTCCCACCAAAGCGAGACTAACCTCTAATAAAGACCCCTGAAGCAATCCTCCCCGGCACCCCTCAAACAGGCGAGGATTAGAGGCCGCAAGCAAATCCACAAAAACCCCCTTGGGCAGCGTGATATCATGGCGGAATATCCGGGTAACGGCGCCGTCCATGAAAACTCTTACCGTTCTGGGTTCCACCGGCTCCATCGGAACCAATACCCTCGATGTCGTGCGGCGCAACCGCCACCAGTATCAGGTGTATAGCCTCGTCGCCGGCCGCAACGTCGATCTCCTGGCCGCACAGATTCTGGAATTTCGCCCGAAAGTCGCCGTTGTAGGAACCTCCGACGGTGTCAGCCGTCTATCTAGCAAGCTCCAGGAAGCCGGAGTGCCGCGCGCCGATTGGCCGGAATTGTTAACTGGGGATGCTGCAAAAGTGGCGGTTTCGGTCGATAAGAATGTAGATACGGTAATTTCGGCCATTGTCGGAGTCGCCGGCCTGGAGGCCACCTATGAAGCCATCCGGCACGGTAAACGTGTCGGGTTGGCGAACAAGGAAACGCTGGTCTCCGGCGGCAAACTGGTGATGGAAGCCGTACGGGAGTCGGGAGCCCTTTTGGTACCGGTCGATAGCGAACATAACGGCGCTCACCAGTGCCTGCGGGCCGGCAACCGCAAGGAAGTTTCGCGCCTCATCCTTACCGCTTCCGGCGGTCCCTTCCGCAACACCCCCCGCGAGGCTCTCGATTCCGTGACTCCCGAACAGGCGCTCAATCATCCAACATGGAAGATGGGAAAGCGCATCACTGTCGATTGCGCCACGCTCATGAATAAGGGTTTCGAAGTGATTGAAGCCTGCTGGCTGTTCGATTTCGCGCCCTCCGAAGTGGACGTAGTGATTCATCCCCAGTCCAAAGTCCATGCCATGATCGAGTACAGCGATGGCAGCGTACTTGCCCAGATCTCAGCGACGGACATGCGCATGCCCATCCAGTACGCGCTCACTTATCCCGACCGGTGTCAGGCCCCGGTGCCGCGCATCGATTGGTCGGAAGCCCGGCAATGGGACTTTCTGCCCCCGGACTTCCAAAAATTCCCGCTCCTCAAGCTGGCCTACCAATGCCAGGAGACCGGCGGCTCCGCGACCTGCACTCTGAACGCCGCGGACGAGATCGCCGTGGAAGCATTCCTCGAAGGGCGAATCGCCTACCCCTCGATTTACGAAACTGTGTCGGAAACCTTGTCGAAGATGCCGGAGCGCAATCTCCGGACCGTCGGCGACATCCTGGAGATGGACCGGGAATCGCGGGCTCTCGCACGCCAGTCGATTGCCGCGCGGGCAGCGAATCCGGTGACGGTCTGAGATTGTATGCACTCGATTGAAAACGTTTTGTGGTTCCTGATCCTGATCGGCGTGATGATCAACATTCACGAGGCCGGCCATTATTTCGCCGCCCGTTGGTTCGATGTCAAGATCGACGCCTTCAGTTTCGGTTTCGGTACGCGCCTGTTCGGCTTCCGGCGCGGTGAGACCGACTTCCGGTTTTCCCTCATTCCCTTCGGCGGGTACGTCAAAATGGCGGGCGAACTGGCCGGCGACGACAGCGCCAACGATCCGCGCAGTTTCCTCTCCAAGCCGCGCTGGCAGCGGCTGATCGTCGCCTTCGCCGGTCCTTTCATGAACATCGTGCTCGCGGTGGGCATCCTCACGGGCATGTACATGGTGAGATTCGACCAGTTGGGGAATGCCGAAATCGGCCACGTGATAGCCGATTCGCCGGCCGCCAAAGCGGGCATTCAGGATGGCGACCAGATCGTCCGCCTGGATGGCCAGGATAAGCCCACATGGGATGACGTGGAGCCGAAGGAAGCCACCAGCGCCCGCCGGCCCATGCATCTCACCATCGAACGCAGCGGCCGCCGGTTCGACACCGTCGTCACCCCGGTGTTCAATGAGGCGCGCGGCGGCGGATACGCCGGCTGGGATGAGAAGGGCGAGGTTCTGTTCAGCGGAATCGAACCTGGCTATCCGGCCGACAAGGCCGGCATCAAGGATGGCGATACGCTGGTGGCGGTGGACGGGCAGTCGGTTCATTCCAGCATCAAGTTCCACCAGATCACCGAGGGTAGCGCCGGCAAGCCCCTGCACCTCGAACTCACTCGTAACGGCAAGAGCTTCCAGATGGACGTGCAGCCGGTCCTGGCCAAATTGGACGGTCCCGAACGTTGGATGATCGGTGTGAAGGCCTTCACCAAAATCCCCTTCAAAACCACTAAACTTTCCCTGCCGGCGGCGCTCAGTGAATCGCTTCATGAGAACGCCAAGAACGCGCTGCTGATGGAAAGGGTGCTGCAAGGCATGATGGAGCGCCGCATGTCCACGAAAAATCTGTCAGGCCCCATCGCGCTGATTAAGGAGTCGGGAATGGCGGCGGATATGGGTCCGGCGGTGTATCTGGGGCTGATGGCAATGGTGAGCCTGCAGTTGGCGATTTTTAACCTTTTGCCCATCCCCGTGCTGGACGGTGGGACCATTCTGATGCTGCTGGTGGAAATGACGATGCGGCGCGATCTCAGCCTGAACGTCAAGGAATTGGTGTTTAAGGTCGGGTTCGTCTGTATCATCATGCTGGTGGCTTTCGTAATCTATAACGATCTCTCGAGGCTGCTACCTTCGGGAGGGTGAGGAGCTTGCTTATGGCTCAGGTAGTGATGATGTACCGGACCCCGAAGGATGCGGCCGCTTTCGACCTGCATTACTTCGAAACTCACGTGCCGTTGGCAAAATTGCTGCCAGGGCTCAGGAAGTACGAGATCATACAGGGGGAGCGAGCGCTGGAAAGCCCCGACTACCACCTGAAGGCGACTTTTCACTTCGACGATGCGGTTGCCGCCGATTGGGCCCTCCGCAGCCCAGAGGGACTGGCCGCTGCCGCCGATCGGCAACTGATGGCGCCGGGCGAGGGCGACGTCCTCATGTTTCTCGTCGACGGTTATGAGATGGCCCTTGACTAATTTACTCAGCGTCCGAATCCTGAGGATATCCCGCATCATCTGCTAAGCTGATCCCCGCATGCACTGTTTCTGCGTCCGCCAGACAGAACTGCCCAACACCACTGCGCTCGCCGCGGACACCTTCTACCATCCCGATAAAACTGCCGCGTTTTATCGCCATCCCTTGCGCGATCTCGACTCTTTTCGCGCCGCGGCCGCCGAAATTCAGTTCTCCAGCGAACAGCGCGCCGCCCTGGTTGCGGCGCTGCGCCGCCACAACGGCGATAGCCCCGCCCTGGCGCGCCTGGCGCAACCCGGTACCGTGGTGGTGGCAACCGGGCAGCAGGTGGGTCTTTTTTCGGGACCCGCTTATACGATTTTCAAGGCGCTCCACGCCGCCCGGCTCGCCGAATGGCTGACCGCCAACGGCATTCCCGCCGTGCCGGTCTTCTGGGTGGCCACCGAAGATCACGATTTCGCCGAAGTGAACCATACCTGGGTCTTCGACGCGCACCATCATGCAGTCAAACTGGAAATGCGCCGGCCGGCCAGTTTGCAGCCCGTGGGAACGGTGACTCTGCTTTCTCCGCCGGTCAACGAACTGCGCGCCACCTTACACGGCATGCCTTTCGGCGAAGAAGTCGCCGATTTGGTGGAGGAATCTTATCGCGGCGGCAACACCATGGGCGGGGCTTTCGGCGAGCTGATCCGCAAGCTGCTGGCGAAATTCGATATCCCCCAGCTCGACCCCATGCTGCCCGATTTCCGCGCGCTGGCCGCCCCCGCCTTGCGCGCGGCCGTCGAGAATCACGCCGCCCTCACCGAGGGCGTGTTGGCGCGCAATCGCGAACTCGTGGCCGCCGGCTACCACGCACAGGTGCACGTGGAAGAGCAGACATCGTTGGTATTTCTGCTGGAGAACGGCAAACGTCTGGCGCTGCGCCGCACCGGGCGCGAGTTTGCACAGAACGGCCGCCAGTTCTCCACCGAAGAGCTAAGCGATCGCGCGGCTTCGCTTTCACCGAACGCGTTGCTGCGGCCGGTGGTGCAAGACTCCATTCTGCCGACAGTCGGCGTCATCATGGGTCCGGCGGAAGCGGCGTACCTCGCGCAGTCCGAGGTGCTCTACAGGTCGATTCTGGGCCGCATGCCGGTAGTGGTTCCGCGCACCGGATTCACCATCCTCGATCACCACAGCGAGAAGCTGCTGACGCGCTACGGCCTCACACTGCCCGACTTTTTCTCGAGCGAAGACATTCTGCGCGAGCGCATCGCCTCCCGCCTGGTGCCGCCCGCGCTTCATTCCGTTCTGGGAGAAACGGCGAAGACGGTAGACCGCGCCATCGAACGCCTCCGCGGCGATCTGGCGGCCTTCGACCCCACTCTCGCGCAGGCGCTCGACCGCAGCCAACGCAAGATCGCCTACCAACTTTCCAAAATCGAGGCCAAGGCCGGCCGCGAAGCCATGCGCCGCAGCGATCGCGCCACCGCCGAGGCATCGTCTCTCTATGGCCTGATCTTCCCCGAGCGCCATTTACAGGAGCGTCTCTACTCCATCCTGCCCTTTCTCGCGAAACACGGCCTGGATCTCGTGGACCATATTTACGGCGCCATTGAATTGGAATGCCCCGACCATCGTATGATGGTCGTCTGATGGACCGAGACCGTACAGATCTGAGCCGCACCGACGTGGCGCAGGCTTCAGCCTGCAGCGCCGAGACTCATCTCGGCGGGACGGGTCGAGATGAGTCTCGACCCAGCAGACTGAAGTCCGCGCCACGTCAAAGAACCTGTTCATCCGTGGCCAATAACGTTTTGCGTGGACGCCACAACCCGAGGGCCAGATGGTAACCCGTGAGCAAGCCCGCAAGGAGGAGAGCCGCGGCCATCGCGCTCACTGGAACCGCTGGGGACCGTATCTCAGCGAACGCGCCTGGGGCACGGTGCGCGAAGACTACAGCGCCAACGGCGCCGCCTGGGAATACTTCCCGCACGACCACGCCCGCTCCCGAGCCTATCGCTGGAGCGAGGACGGCCTCTGCGGCATCTGCGATCGCCATCAGCGCATCTGCTTCGCCCTGGCGCTCTGGAACGGACGCGACCCTATCCTTAAGGAACGCCTCTTCGGACTCACCGGCAACCAGGGAAACCACAGCGAAGACGTCAAAGAGCAGTATTTCTACCTCGATAACACCCCCACCCACTCGTACATGAAGTGCCTGTACAAGTATCCGCAGGCCGAATTCCCCTACGCGGATCTCGTCGCCGAAAACCGCCGCCGCACGCGCAATAACCCCGAGTACGAACTGCTCGACACCGGCGTCTTCGCCGAAAACCGCTACTTCGATGTCTTCGTGGAGTACGCCAAAGCGGCGCCTGAAGATATTCTCATCCGCATCGAGATCTTCAATCGCGGCCCGGAGCCGGCCAACTTGCACGTGCTGCCCACGGTATGGTTCCGCAATCGCTGGTCGTGGGGATATACCGGCGAGCGGCCGGAGCTGCGCCGCAGCGGTGCGGGTGGAATCCAGATCGACGAACCTTATTACGGGCGCCGCTGGTTGTACGCGCGGGACAATCCCGACCTGCTGTTCACCGAAAACGAGACCAACGCCCCGCGCCTGTGGGGCTGGGGTTCGCCCGGATATTTCAAAGACGCCATCGGAGAGTACGTCGTTCACGGAAATCGTGAAGCCGTGAATCCGGCCGGGCACGGCACAAAAGGAGCGGCCCATTACCAGCTCACTGTGCAACCGGGGCAGCCCGTCTCACTCCACCTGCGTCTGGTGGACCACGAAATGGAAGACCCGTTCGGCCCCGAGTTCGACAAAACGCTGCTCGACCGGCAGGACGACGCCAACGACTTCTATGCCACCGTCACTCCCCTCGAGCTGACCGTCGACGCGCGCGCCGTCATGCGCCAGGCCTTCGCGGGAATGCTGTGGTCCAAGCAGTATTACCACTACGTGGTGCGCGACTGGCTCGATGGAGACTCCCGCGAGCCCCCGCCGCCGCCCGAACGGCGCTTCGGCCGCAATTATCAATGGACTCACCTCTACAACGCCGACGTGGTCTCCATGCCCGACAAGTGGGAGTATCCGTGGTACGCCGCCTGGGACCTGGCTTTCCACTGCCTGCCTCTGGCGCTGGTGGATTCGCAATACGCCAAAGATCAACTGCTGTTGATGACGCGCGAGTGGTACATGCATCCCAATGGACAATTGCCGGCTTACGAGTGGGCCCTGGGAGACGTCAATCCCCCGGTGCATGCCTGGGCCGCCTGGCGCGTATACAAGATGGAGCACAAGCGCCGCGGCAAGCCCGACCGCGCCTTCCTGGAACGCATCTTTCACAAGCTGCTGCTCAATTTCACCTGGTGGGTGAATCGCAAAGACACCCAGGGGCGCAATGTCTTCGAGGGCGGATTTCTGGGCCTCGACAACATCGGTGTGTTCGACCGCAGCGCGCCCTTGCCCGGCGGCGGCTTCATCGAGCAGGCCGACGGCACGGGGTGGATGGGCATGTACTGTCTCAACCTGTTGACCATTGCGCTGGAATTGGCGCGCGACGATTCCGCTTACGAGGATGTGGCCAGCAAGTTCTGGGAGCATTTCCTCTACATCGCCCACGCCATCAATCATCTCGGCGACGACGGCGAGGGCATGTGGGATGACCGGGACGGCTTCTTCTACGATGTGATGCATCTGCCCGACGGCCGTCACGTGCCCATGAAGGTTCGCTCCATCGTGGGGCTGATCCCGTTGTTTGCGGTGGAAACTCTGGAGCCGCGGCTGCTCGATCAATTCCCCGGCTTTAAGCGCCGCCTGGAGTGGTTCGTCGCCAACCGGCGCGATCTCACGTGCAACGTGGCGTCGATGGTGGTGCCCGGCCGCGGAGAGCGCCGCCTGCTATCCATGGTCTCGCCGGCGCAGCTCACCCGCATTCTGAAACCAATGCTCGACGAGAACGAGTTTCTCTCACCGTTCGGCATCCGTAGCGTTTCGCGATTCCATAAAGATCATCCCTATGTGTTGACCAGCGACGGACAGGAGCACCGCGTGGATTACGAGCCCGGCGCATCGCAAACGGGCATCTTCGGCGGCAACTCCAACTGGCGCGGACCGGTCTGGTACCCGCTCAACTATTTGCTGATCGAGTCGTTGCAGAAGTTTTATCACTACCTGGGCGACGAGTACCGCGTCGAGTGTCCCACCGGCTCGTGCCACATGATGAACTTGTGGGAGGTCGCGGCGGAAATTTCACGCCGGCTTTCGCACTTGTTTTTGAAAGACGACAACGGCCGGCGGCCTGTCAACGGCAACCTCGAATGCTTCCACTCCGACCCGCACTGGCGCGATCTGGTGCTGTTCTACGAGTACTTCCACGGCGACACCGGCCAGGGCTTGGGCGCAAGCCACCAGACGGGGTGGACCGGATTGGTGGCTAAGTTGTTACAGCAAAGTGGCGAGTAGATGAGTGCCGCCTTTGGCGGGTGCATAAAAATGTGGCTTGTAGGGAACGCTGGAACCGCTATGGGGCGCGCCGGCTCCGGTTCTTGTTTCACCACCGTTTCTCGGCGGCACAACACTGACGCCCTGAAGTCGCCCACAATCTTGCACGCGGCGATCGGAACAGATTTGGCCACGGATGGACACGGATTCACACGGATAAAACCAAGCCCCTTCTTATCCGTGTGAATCCGTGGCCCATAATGCTTGGGGTCGCTAGATAATGAAGGCGTCAGAGAACCGAACTGTCCCGCGGAAAACGGGCATGCCTTCTCGTTTCTTCAACGGCGCCAAGTCGCCCCTAGTCATTCAGCAGGCCTTCAATGTCCCGGCTGCCGCGCATCGCATGCAGAATAAGAGCGTCTTCGCCGTCGATGCGATAGATGATGACGTATTCGCCCACGGGAAAACTGCGAAGGTTCAGGCGTAAGTCGCGATCGCGGCGGCGGCCGATTTGCGGTTGCCGCCGAGCAAGAAGAAACGCTCAGTAATCGCGTCGATAACGCGGTTTGCGATTTCTATGCTGCCACTCTCACGGGCAAGGTATAGCCAAATGTCATCAAGTTCGGCCTCAACCTCCGGTAGAAGACGGAATCCCATTAACGGCTGTTTTCTTCAGCGGTAAGACGGGCGAGACCGCGACGTTTGATTTCGGTCGCGAGCTCGGCCGTTTCCTCGCGCGTCGTGATCCTGCGGCCCTCCCCGCGCGCAAGAGAGGCTTCGGCCTGGTCGACCGCCGCCAGAATCTCCGCGCGGCGGCGCTCACGCCCTTCCCACAGAGACAATGCTTCATGCAGGGCGTCTTCCTCAGACCTGTATCGGCCGTTCTCTATGGCTTGCCGTACAAAGGCCTTTTGGCCGTCTGTGAGTTGCACTTCCATATTCAAAATCCTTCTCCTTACACAATACCCGATGTGGTGGGGCTGTCACGAATTACCAAGTTAAGCCCCGGTTTTCGGGTGCGAAGCGCGCACGCTGCTGCGGCCCGGCCGTCGCCGGCCGGGGGTATGCCGTGACGGCGCACCTTGCCGGCTCTCCCACCTGTTTCTGAAGACGACAACGCCGGCGGCCCGCCAACGGCAACCTCGAATGCTTCCATTCCGACCCGCACTGGCGTGACCTGGTGCTGTTCTACGAGTACTTCCACGGCGACACCGGCCAGGGACTGGGAGCAAGCCATCAGACAGGGTGGACCGGGTTGGTGGCTAAGTTGTTACAGCAGAGCGGCGAGTAGTGTTCACCACTTTTCTATCGTGTATAAAAAGCGTGGCGTGCATAAAAAGTTTCTATGACAATGGCAGTTGACTTACGCCGCAACTGACTTGATAATCGGCGTACCAGCCTCCGTATGGGTGGTAGGCCGTCCTGGCGTATCGAGCCGCAAGGCTCCTCGTAGAAGATGCGTCGCCACGTGTAGCGAGTTCGTCTCTCGCAGAAACCCCAACTTTCAAAACGAGGAGTTGCGGCCATGAACTTTCTACGTGGCATACGTTTCGTGTCTCTACTCGCGCTGTCGGCCGGCGCTTTTTGTGCGTTCGCACAATCCACCGCGTTGCTTCGCGGCACTATCACCGATCCTCAAGGCGCCGTCGTCCCCGGCGCTGCCATAACCTTGACCAACGCCAGCACGGGATTCAATCGCCAGGCCATCACCAACCCGCAAGGCGAATATCAATTCCTGCAGGTTGTTCCCGGAACCTACCGCCTCACCATGGAGAAGACCGGCTTTACGCCCACCAGCCGCACCGACGTGCAATTGCTGGTCGGCACGCCGTCGACTCTCGACGTGCGCCTGGAGCTGGGACACACGGCCGAGACGGTGAACGTCAGCGCCGAGACCTCGGCCATCAACACCGTCGATGCTTCCGTTGGCAACGCCTTCTCGGAGCAGCAGGTTCGCGAACTCCCGCTGGAGACCCGCAACGTCGTTGCGCTGCTCAGCCTTCAACCCGGCGTCACTACCAATGGCGAAGTGATGGGCGCGCGGCGCGATGCCAACAATATCACCCTCGATGGCGTGGACGTCAACGATAACCAGAACGCCGGCCTGGTGGCGCAGAACACCACCACCGGGAACACCTACCAGGGCGTGAACGGCAACAGCAATAACGTCAACTCGGGGTTCAATTCCGTGCTGCCGATTCCCCTCGATTCGGTGCAGGAGTTTCGCGTCACTGTCGGTGGCGATGGCGTGGCGCAAGGCCGCTCCTCCGGCGGACAGGTGGTGCTGGTCACCAAGAGCGGCACTAATGAGGTTCACGGCTCGCTCTACGAATACAACCGCAACACCGCTACGTCCGCCAATACCTGGTTCAATAACCAGTCGGGCGTTCCGGTGCAGCAGTTGGTGCGCAACCAGTTCGGCGCTTCCATCGGCGGACCCATTAAGAAGGACCGCCTGTTTTACTTCGTCAACTGGGAGCAGCGCGTCGACCACAGCAGCGTCGCGCAAGTGAGAGCGGTGCCCTCGGAGACGCTGAAGCAGGGCACGCTTCTCGTCCAGTTGACGGACGGAAGCGTGCAGTCGATCGGACCTTCGCAGCTTCCGCAGATCGACCCTCTCGGCATCGGCCTGAATCAGCCCTACCAGAAGATTCTGAGCCAGTACCCTGTCGGCAACGATCCGGCTTTCGGGCAGGATGGCGGGCTTAACTTTAGCGGCTTCCGCTTCAACGCGCCCGACAAGTTGAACGACATGTCCTGGGTCGCCAAAGTGGATTACAAGTTGGACGACGCCGGCAAACACACTCTCAGCGTCCGCGGAACTCTCGGCGACAACACCATCGACCAGATTCTGGCGGAATTTCCCGGCCAGGCGCCGGCATCCGTGGAGCGCGACAACAACAAAGGCTTCTCCGCGCACTATACCGCCATCGTTACTCCCACGTTGATCAATTCCTTGACGTTCGGCGTGACGCGTCTGGGACAAAACCTCTCGGGCGTTTCGGGCACGGGCTTTCAATTCGAGCCGACCGCCCTCTCGCCTCTGCAAAACTGGGCCGCGCGCGCCCGAGGCAGAGTCAATCCCGTAAACAATCTCCTCGACGATGTCACCTGGACCAAGGGGAAGCATACCCTCACAGCCGGCCTGAACTTCCGCTACAACAAGAACTACACGTCTTCAGATACCAACGCGTACCCGCTGTACGCCTACGGCGCCACGGAGTTGATCGGCCTCGGCGAGGACATAGATAACTCCGTGCAAAGCTACCTCGTGGGGCAGCTCAACAATCCCAATCTACAATTGGCCAATCCGACGGCCGTTACCAACGCGTCCGCCATGCTCCTCGGCGTCCTGAACGACGTCTTCGTCACCTATCAATACAGCAAGAGCGGACAGGTGTTGCCGCAGGGCACGCCGCAGCAGCGCGAGTTCATCGAGAATTCCTACGCCGGCTATATCGGCGACGCGTTCCGCGTCACGCGCGATCTCAGGATCAATTACGGGCTGCGCTATGAGAACTTCCGGCCGCCTTATGAAGCGCACGGGTTGCAGGTGGACACGACGACTCCCTTGAACGAATATTTCGCCCAGCGTAATGGACTCCAGCAGCAAGGCGTGCCCGCCAATCAGATGTCCGATTTCACGCTCAGCTACGCGCTCAACGGCCCGGTAAACGGCAAACCATCGTGGTGGAGTCCCGACAACGCCAACTTGGCGCCGCGTTTCGGACTCGCGTATGCCCCGACCGGCCACGGCGGACTGCTGGGCGCGATCTTCGGCAAAAGCGGCGCGCTCCGCATGGGAGCCGCCCTGGCCTACGATCAGTTCGGCAACGACCTGGTGGCAAACTTCGATCAATACGGCTCTCTCGGCCTGTCCAACCCGACTAATTTCCCCGACTCCTACAGCTTCTCGACGTCTCCGCGCTACACCGGCACGTATCCCACGCTGCCCGCCGCCGCGACTGGCGGCTTCCCGTACACGCCGCCGGCAATCGCCGCCATCACCGGCACGTTCCTCGGCATCTCGCCGGACTTGAAAACCCCGTACTCCATCATGTTCAACGCCAACTACTCGCGCGAACTGCCCGGCAAAGTCGTGATGGAGGTCGGATATGTAGGCCGCCTGTCGCGCCGGCTGTTGATGCAGGGCGATGTCTACACTCCTGACGAAAACTATAAGGATCCGGGCTCGGGCATCACGTGGCAGCAAAACGCCCAGACGGTGTACAACCTGGCGAATTCACTGGCGCGCAGCGCCGGGGTGTCCTATAACAACGCGGCCTCCTTGGTGGCCCAGGAAGTGATGAACAATCCCGGTCTGGTGCCGAACCTGCCCTTCGTCAATAACGTTTGGCCCGGATACAAGAATGCCTACTTCCCCGGCAGCGCTTCGGCGAATTATTTCTACAGCGTTTACGGAGTCTTCGGCAGCAGCTTCCTCGATAGCCTGCACGCCGCCGATCGCATCTCCGGCGAATACCTTCCCGGCCGTTGCCTGAGCGCCACCGGCTGCTACACCTTCTTCGCTCAGCAGGGCAGCACCATGCCCATGTGGATGAATGCCGGTGAAGCCGATTACCACGGCCTGACCGTCGCCTTCCGCCGCCAGTTCTCGAACGGTCTGCAATTCGATTTCAATTACACCTTCTCGCACTCCATCGACAACGGCTCGGCCACCGAGGCGGGCGCCGGAGAAGAAGGCGCCGCCATCCAGGACATCTACAATCTGAGCGCTTTCCGCGGCTCCTCGGATTTCGATATCCGCCACAACTTTAACGCTAACTTTCTGTATGCGCTCCCGTTCGGCAAGGGCAAAGCGCTGGTGCACGACGCGCCGGCGTGGGTCAATCAGATCGTGGGCGGATGGCAGGTCTCGAGCGTCTGGCGCTACAGCACGCCGCTGCCCACCGCGGTGGAGGGCGATCTCGCCTACAACACCAATTACTGGCTAAGCTCACTCGCGGTCATGAATACACCCACGCCCTCAGGCGGAGTGCACATCGATCAGAACGGTATCCCGAGCATCTTCGCGAACACCAGCGCCTCCAGCAATTTTCAGGATCAACCGCCGGAAGGCGCCGGCACCCGCGCCGCCCTGCGCTTGGCCCCGATTTTCAATGTCGACGCCGCTCTGACGAAGTCGTTCAAACTGCCCTGGGAAGGAAAGCGGCTGACATTCCGCGCGGAGGCTTTCAATGTTTTCAATCACGCGAACTTCACGAACCCCAGCCTCAGCTTGGAATCCCCACAGACTTTCGGCGAGTACCAGGGAACGCTGGAACCGCGGTCGATGCAATTTGCGTTGCGATTCGAGTTTTAACTGGAGCATGCTTTAGAGGTACTTGCAATATTCGGCTGAATCGGGCGAAAGGCACCGCTCCCTCGCGGTCGCGGCTCAGTAAGGGCTGCTGTTTCACCACGGGATTAATGAGCCGCGCGCGCAAGCAAGGGGTTTCCGGGAATTTTGCAAGTACCTCTTTAGCTTGCCCAGGCGAGCGAAGCTCGCCCTAAACCGGCCTGTCTCACAAGGTAACCACGCATAGCTGCAGCAAAGTCTAACGCCGGCAGCTTCCGTACTTACCGCCCCAGCCGAGCTTTCAGAAATTGCCCCGTGTACGACTGGCGGCACGCGGCGATCTGCTCCGGCGTGCCGGTAGCCACCACTTCGCCACCGGCGTGGCCGCCTTCGGGGCCCAGGTCGATCACATAGTCGGCCGTCTTGATCACATCCAGATGATGCTCGATCACCAGCACGGTGTGTCCCGCATCCACCAGCCGGTTCAGGCATTTGAGAAGACGCTCGACGTCGGCCAGATGCAGCCCGGTGGTCGGCTCGTCAAGAATGTAGACCGTGTGCTTAGAGCGTTGAAGCTTGGACAGCTCACCGGCAATCTTGATTCGCTGGGCCTCGCCCCCGGAAAGCGTCGTGGCCGATTGTCCCAGCGTCAGGTATCCCAGGCCCAGATCGTTCAGGACCTCGATCTTCTTACTGATTGCGGGCGCATCGGCGAAGAAATCCACGCCCTCCTCCACCGGCATATTCAGCACATCCGTGATCGTCTTACCGCGGAGTGTGACTTCGAGCGTCTCCGCTCCGAAGCGCGCGCCTTTGCAGACCGCGCACGTCACCTCCACATCCGGCATGAAGTAGAGTTGCGTGGTAATCACGCCTTCGCCCTGGCACTCTTCGCAGCGGCCGCCCTTCACGTTGAAGCTGAACCGGCCGGCCTTGTACTCGCGTGCGACCGCCAGCGGCGCGCGCGTGAAGAGGTCGCGGATGGTGTCGTAGAACCCAATGTACGTCGCCGGGTTCGAGCGGCTGTTCCGCCCGATCGGCGATTGATCGATGTTCACCACTTTGTCGACATGCTCGGCGCCTTCCAGCCCGTCATGATCGCCGGGCAGCGTGCGCGAGTCAACCAGCCGCTTCCACAGCGCCTTGTACAGGATCTCGCTGATGAGCGTGCTCTTGCCCGACCCCGATGCGCCGGTGACAGCGACCATCGTGCCGAGCGGAAAGGTTACGTTCAGGCCCTTCAGGTTGTTCTCGCGCGCGCCCAGCACGCGCAGCGTTTTGCCGCTGCCCGGGCGCCTCCGCGATGGCGTGGGGATCACTCGCCGACCCGAAAGGTACTGCCCCGTCAGCGAGGCTTTGCACGCCAGGATGCGATCGAGCGTGCCTTGCGCCACCACCTCACCGCCGTGGATGCCCGGGCCGGGGCCCATCTCCACGATATGGTCGGCCGCGCGCATGGTGTCCTCGTCGTGCTCCACCACCACTACCGTATTCCCGATGTCGCGCAGGCTTTCGAGCGTGGCGATCATCTTCACGTTGTCCTTGGGATGCAGGCCGATGCTGGGCTCGTCGAGCACGTACAGCATTCCCATCAGGCCCGAGCCGATCTGCGTGGATAGCCGAATGCGCTGCGACTCGCCACCCGAGAGCGTGCCGGAGCGCCGGTTGAGGTTCAGGTAGTCGAGTCCAATGCCGAGCAGCAGGTCGAGCCGTCCGCGAATCTCGTGCAGCACCTGCCGGCCGGCATCGGCGCCGCGGCCTGTCGGTTTCAGCCCTCCGAGGAACCGCTGGAGTTCGTCGAAGTTCAGATTACCGGCCTCATAGATACTCTTACCGCCGATGGTAAACAGCAGCCGCGTGGCCCGCAGCCGGGCGCCTTTGCAATCGGGGCAGGTGCGCTCCACCATCACCTTGTCGAGCCACTCTTCCATCCCCGAGTTCGCTTCGCCGCGCTGCCGGTAGCGGCGGTACTGCCGCTCGATGCGATGCGCGATGCCGTGGAACCCCACCTGGTGTTTGTTCCAGTCCTCGCGGTCCACCTTCGCGCCGGGCGGCTTGGCCGTCTGAAATTTCTTTTCGTAGCCGTACAGAATGGCGTTTCGCGCTGTCTCCGGAAGCTGCTCCCACGGCGTTTCCAGCGAAAACCGCAGCAGCTTCGAGAGCGTGTACATGATGCGGCCGTCCCAGGTATCGGGATTGTACTTGAACGCCTCTTTGACGAAACAGCCGCCTGTCAGGCTGCGCGCAGGGTCCGGCACCAGCAGTTCGGGATGCGTGATCTTGTGAATGCCAAGCCCGCCGCACGTCCGGCACGCGCTCTCCGGATTGTTGAACATGAAGAACTCGGGCTCGATGCCGCCATACACAAAGCGATGCGCCGGACTGCACAGCCCTTTGTAGAAGCGTTCGGCCTCAGCCTTCGCGCCTTTCAATATCTGCACCTGCATCAGGCCGTCGCCTACCAGCAGCGTCGCGGCGATGCCGGCCTTGATGGCTTTTTCATGCTGCGGACCCACTACGAAGCGATCGACAATCGCGTCCATGTCGCGGACCGAGTCATCGTCCCATTCGAGATTCTCCGCCAGGTCGATGCGCTTGCCGTCGACGACCAGTTGGCGGCAGCCCTTCTTGCGCACTTCCGTGAACACGAAGTCGAGCTCTTCGCCGTAGACTCTGAAGAGCGGCGCGCGCAACTCGATTTCGGTGCCCGCGGGCAGAGAAAGGATCGCCTCCAGGATCTGGTTGGCAGTGCGGCTGGGCACGAGCTCTCCGGTGCGCGGGCAGTGCGGCTCGGCGATGGTGGCGAAGAGCAGATTCAGGTAGCTGGCGATATCCGTCATGGTGCCGACGGTGGATCGCGGATTGCTGCCGATGGTCTTCTGCTCGATGGAGATCACGGGCGAAAGACCGTGAACGAAATCGACATCGGGTTTGGCCACTTGCGAGACGAAGCGCTTGGCATAAGTCGACAGCGATTCCATGTAGCGGCGCTGCCCCTCCGCGTAGATTGTGTCGAACGCCAGGCTCGATTTGCCCGAGCCGGAGAGGCCAGTGACAACGATAAGACTGTCGCGCGGCAGCTCCAGCGATATGTTCTTCAGATTGTGCACGCGCGCGCCCTGAATGGCGATGGTGGTGCGCGGCGCCGGCTTCGCGGCTTTCGACTTAGCGGCCATCGGCGCCATTCGTGGCGTAAAAGAACGCCAGTTCCTCGACGTCGACGTTGCTCTTCCGGGTGAGCCGCGCCGGCAAGGCTGCCTTTCCAATCAGGCCCCGGTCGGCCAGATACTCGCACACGCCCGTCACGCCCTCAATTCCTGAGTTGCGCCGGAAATGATCTTCGATCTCGGTGGCGGAGCGCGCCTCACCGGCTTCGCGCAGATGGTCGATCACGGGGCCAAAAAGTTTCCCGGTGCGGCTGGCAAGATAACCGTCGACCGCTGCCAGCGCCGCCTCAACGGCCTTGGCGGTTTTCCGGGAATTGAGCAGGTCGGTGTAGACGATTTTGAAGAAGGCGGGATTCAGTTCGATCGCCTGCGGCAGCACTTCGCGAGCCACCAGCAGCCGGGCCCCCAGCACTTCGATCTTCGCCAGGGGCGTGGCCGTATAGAGAATCCACAGTGCCGTATAGTCCAGGTCGCCGCGCGTGAGGAACCACTTGTGCGCCTTGTACAGCGGAGGCAGCGCCGCAGCCCCGGCGGCCAGGAGTTGCACGGCGATATCGCCCTCCCCGACGATCTGCAGTTGCGCGCAAAGGTCGGCGATAGACCGATCATGCGTGTACAGCAGGCGGCCCTTGGCCAGGAACGAGTGTTGAAACGAATTGCGGAGCGATCCTTCCGCGGATTTCCGGAAGTCGGCTCGCGTCATGAGCATGGCGTGAACGTTGATGCCGTCGGCATAGAGCGACAGCCCTTCATTCCGGAGCTTGTCGTCGATAGTTACCAGAATCAGGTCGATGTCCGACTTTTCCCAGACGATATCGTGCGAGAGGCTGCCGCAGAGCATGGCGGCGAGGATCGAGCGGTCACGGCGGATCTGCTCCACCAGCCCGTCCAGGGCAGCGCGAAATTTCTCCTGGACATCCCCCGCCTTTTGCGTCTTCGCCATCTCGGAGTTCGGATATCGATTATATCGCTGCCGGACAATGAACCACTCGGCCGGGCAAAAGCGGAGCCCTTAGCTCTTGGGTCCAGCGGAAGAGACGACGTCGGCGGGGCAGGATAACGGCCGCCGACTAGAAATAGCCAAGGGCTGCGCCCTTGAAATCCCAAGGAGAGGGTGTCGAGGTATCCCTACGCCTCTTTGCGTCCTGGCGACTTTGCGTGATCATCTTCTTCCAACCCGTTGACGATTCGCGTGATGCCGTCCTTAATCAGCGCCACATGGAAGTTGATCGGCAAGCCAAGCCGCTTGTCGGCGAGCCGGAGGTAGGTCAAAAGCTGCTTCTTGTGGACCGGAAGGAACAACTCCACGGATTTGATTTCCACGATGACCTTGTCCTCAACCACCAGATCGGCTCGAAAGCCGGTGTCGATGCGGACATTCTCATAGACCACCGGAATCGTTTGCTGGCTCACCGCGCGGAGACCCCGCCGGCCCAACTCATACGCCAAAACCGTTTGATAAACCGATTCCAGCAA
>Ga0182016_10000389_pt1 | contig 54968 bp, 41 predicted proteins | sample 712S2MmetaG_FD_120491 | JGI IMG/M metagenome (GOLD analysis project Ga0182016, IMG submission 120491) | Permafrost microbial communities from Stordalen Mire, Sweden - 712S2M metaG | ecosystem: Environmental > Terrestrial > Soil > Wetlands > Permafrost | place: Sweden: Stordalen | collected...
ACGCTATAAATATTGTCCAGTTTGCTCCCGTCAAATCCCCAGTCACGTATGAATTTTTCAGTAAGCTGTTTGTGGTACGCCCGCACCTCAGGCAACGCCGGACACAGCACTCCCAGCCCGCGCGTCATGTGCGCATGCTTGCCGTTCTTGTCGAGAATCAGCCACTCGGGATGCTCCTGAGCAATTTTCGCCACCGAATACTTATGCGACTCGTACCGCCCTTCGCCATCTTCCACCGCCAACGGAAGCCACCAGATTTGCGTCAGCATTCCTTGCTTATGAAAATCGTCAGTCATCTTCTTGATGGAGTCGCCCGGAAATGTATCCGGCCTCGGATTCCAGTCGCCGTAAACGTCAAACCAGCGGTCATCCAGCGTCACCCATTTGATGCCCATCTCTTTCAGCTTCGGAACCGTGCCAAGCATCTGCGCCGGCGTTACATTCTCCTGATACCCCCATCCGCACCACGCGACGTTATAAGCTTCGCTCGAAGGCTTCGGAAGATCCCATCCTTCCTTCTGCAGCACGCTCGACCAGATGCGCAGCGGTTCGTAATAATCTCCCGCATACACCGACACAAAACTGCGCGGCGTCGAATAGGTTTCTCCCGGCTTTAACGTGACATCGGCCGCATAGTCCACCTCGGCATTCACCCGCCCGTTGGTTCCGACTTTCGCCGGAATTGCAGCCCCAATCGGAATCGTCTCTACGTGACCAACCGCCTCGCCGACTTGTCGCGTCCAGAACGCAACCACCGGAATACCACCCCCATAGCCGCCTTTGACCATGGTTCCCATCAAGTTCGGCTGCGAGGATGTCGGCGTCAGTTTCACGACATCGTCTTTCCCCCAGTCGTAGCTCGCTCCGTGAAACGACCACATCTGCCACGGCTGCGCCTTCGCGTCCGATAGCTTCGCGTTCAATCGCCGCCGCTGATTGACACTTTTCTCAATTTGCAGGTCGCGTCCGCCAGTGTTCTTGTATTCGACCGTGCTCAGCAAAATATTAGGAAATTTGTCGTACACCTCAAGCGCCAGCACCCGCTGTAAGTCCGTTCCTGACGGTCCCAGCGGACGCGCCGGTATCTCGATCCGCTTGCCCGCGCCCATCTTTCCAATCGCTTCGTGTACCTCCGCTCCCGCAAAATCGAGGGTGAAATGGACATCTTTTCCCGCCACGCGCACGAAGTCGCTATCCGCCGGAGCACCCACATTCGGATCATCTAGCGAGAGCTTCTTCCCATCCTTCAGCAGGAATGCCTCTACGTATCCATCTGTGCGGACTACAAACTGCGCAGCGCTTGTGGTCAGCACGACCGGGCCGCCGCCATTCACATCCACATTAATAGTGGAGGGTTGGGTAGGTTCTGGCTTCGTTTTCGCCGTCTTGAAAGGCAGCTTTTCAGACAATTTCGGCGCTTTCGAACAAGCCGTAAAGCCCACGATCAAACCGCCCACCACGACGATCGCCCCGCGCATCATTGCCAGAATAATTGTCATTCTCCGCTTTCCGTGCGTCATTCATCCCCCTTGAAATGCTGCTTTCGATCTCGTGCCGGCCGCAAGCTTTCCCCCGCCCGCAATCCGCATTTTTGTTGCCTCGCAACAAAATAACGCAGTTGACAAACGCTATCAAACGAAAGTAAAAGTAATAGTTCGTAATATTACACCGAAAGCGTCTGAATCCAACAACCGAACTTTCGCTGCGTCAAACCCGGCCCAGACGACCTGTTCGGGACTTCGTGCCCAGGAGCGCCACCATGCTCACCCACCGCCATCGCTTAAACGTTGTCTCGGCATTGCTCTTTTCCCTTGTCATCGCCTTTGCTACGCCGCTCCGAGCACAAAAAGATGCCGGCGCCATTGTGGGCCTTGTCCGCGATCCCAGCGGTGCCGTGGTCGCCGGCGCCAAAATCACCGTCACCGATGTCGATCGCGGAGTTGCCATCGATCTCACCACCAATAGCGACGGAGAATATGTTGCCAGCCCGCTAAAAATCGGTCGCTACCGTGTCACTGTCGAAAAAGAGGGTTTCAAGAAATCCGTCGCCGGCCCGGTTGAAGTCAACATCCAGGACCGCGTCGCCGTCGACCTGAAACTCGATCCTGGCATGGCCACGGAAGTCGTGAATGTCACGGGCCAGCGTCCCCAACTCGAAACCGAAACCTCTGAACTCGGCCAGGTCGTCGATAGTCAGCGCATCAATGCCCTTCCCCTCAACGGACGCAACTACGCGCAACTCGCCCTACTCGGCACCGGCATCGCCGCCGCCGAACCTGGATCGCGCGTTGAAACCACCTACGGCTTTAGCGCCAACGGCGCCCGATCACTGCAGAATAACTTCCTGCTCGACGGCATCGACAACAATGCCAACCTTGGCGATGTTCTAAATGGCGCGGCCTACGTCGTTCAGCCCGCCGTCGATGCCATCGCCGAATTCAAGGTCGAAACAAATTCTTACAGCGCCGAATTCGGGCGCGGCAACGGCGCCATCATGAACGCCGTCATCAAGTCCGGCACCAACCAGATTCACGGTGACGTGTGGGAGTTTCTGCGCAACGAAAAAGTCGACGCCACCAACGCCTTCGATCAGTTCGGCCAGCAGCCCTACAAACAGAATCAGTTCGGCTTTACCCTCGGCGGACCAATCATCAAGAACAAGTTGTTTATCTTTGGAGACTACGAAGGCTTGCGCATCCGCCAAGCGCTCCCGCAATTGTCTACCGTTCCGCTGCCCGCCTACGTCGCCGGGGATTTCTCTTCGCTACTGAATTTGGCTACTCCCGTCCAGGCCGTCGACTCCAATGGCAATCCTACCAACCAGAACGCCCTCGATTGCAACGGCAACTACACTTACGCGGGCGAGATTTTTAACTCGCGAGTTGCGCAAACCGGGACCGCGGCGGCCAACGCCAATCCTAACGGGCTCTGCGGCGTTCCAATTGGCGGGTACCAGACAGGCGGCACCTTTCCCAACAGAGTGCCAACGAATATGTTCCCCGCTGGCAGCACCGACCCCCTCGGACAGGAACTGGCTAATTTATTTCCCGCACCCAATGACCCTGGCTTCGGCCTGCAGGCGTTTCTTTCCGACCCCAAGCGCACTGAAACCGAGAACAAGTTCGATATTCGCAGCGACTACACCTTCAGCCAGAAAGACAACGCCTTCGTCCGCTACAGCTACGGCAATGACAGTAACTTCTTACCGTCGCCCTTCCAGAATGTCCTTGATGGCGGCAGCTTTCAAGACGGATACAGCAACAACACAGCCGATGGCCTCGCGGCCAGCGAAATCCATGCCTTTCGCAATAATCTGGTCAACGAATTTCGCTTCGGCTTCAATTATCTGAATTCCCATCGCTACAATCTCAACTACAACACCAACGTCTCGCAGAATCTTCCCGTCCCCTTCCCCGGCGTTCCGTACGTCGCCGGAGAAAACATTGGCGGTCTTCCCTCCCTTAGCTTTGCCGATGGAACGACCGCGATTGGCAGCTCCGGCTATCTACCCGCCATCGAAAAACAACACAGTTACGTCTTCACCGACAATCTCAGCTGGACGCGCGGTCGCCACTCGACCAAATTCGGCGCCGAACTTCGCTTCGAACAGTTCACGATTCTGGAACCCGCATCGCCGCGCGGCTCCATGAGCTTCGGCAGCGACTTCACCGATAATCCCGCTTCCCCTGGCACCGGCGGAGAAGCCATCGCCACCTTCCTGCTCGGCGTCCCCGATGGCGGCACTATCACCAGCGTCAATCCGAATATCGATTATCGCCGCCAGATTTACGCCGCCTACGCTCTTGATGACTTTAAACTCACACCGCGCTTCACTCTGAATCTCGGCCTCCGCTACGAGTTCTTCTCCACCATCAAAGAAGGGAACGACGATCAAGCGACCTTCGATTTCAACACGCTCTCGCTCATCGTTCCCAGCGGAAACACCGTGCAGTTGACGCCCACCCTCGGCACCGAGCTCAATATTTCCCGCAACGGCTCGCCCGGGCTGATCTCGCCCGACCGCAACAACTTTGCCCCGCGCATCGGGCTCGCCTATCAGATCTACGACAAGCTTGTTCTGCGCACCGGGTACGGCATCTTCTACGGCGGGCAGGAAAACGGCCCGTTCTCGAACCCAAGCCCCGGGTTTAACCCGCCCTTCATGTCGTCCGAGGCCTACACTACGCCGTGCACCGCGGCTTCTGCGAATCCGAATGCCAACCAAACCGATTGTTCGATCTCGGCCGCAAACAATGGGGGATTAGCGCTGAACAATCTGTCTCAGGGCTTTTCCAACAACACGCTCACCGGCCTGAGTCCACTCGCCGATCCCAACGCTCCTGAGCTCTATTCGCTCAATCCTCATCTCGTCACTCCCTACACGCAGCAATGGCATCTTGGACTCGAATACCAGTTGCCCGCCGATACCGTTCTCGAGCTCTCGTACGCCGGTTCTCGTGGATTGAAACTCTTCGCCTTCTACAACGGCAACCAGGCCGTGCCCGATCCGAATCCTTCCGACGCCACCGCGCCGCGCCGCCCTGCAAACGATGAAGCTCCAGGAGCCTCAGGCCCGTGTACCTTGGCGAATCCGCAAAACTGCAATCCCGCGCTTGATACCACGATCGCCACTCTCCGTTCGAATACGCAATCGAATTACAACTCGCTGCAAGTCCGCATCGAAAAACGCTACTCCCACGGCCTGCAATATGAAGCCGCCTACACCTTCGCTCATGCTTTGGACAATGCGTCCAGCGCCAGCCTCGGCTCTGTCAACAACGGCGACTTCCAAGATCAACGCTTCCCCAACCAGAACTATGGCAACGCCGATTTCGACGTCCGCCATCGTTTCGTTTTCAGCTACATGTACGACTTGCCGTTCGGTCACGGACAAAAATTTGCCGGCGGCTCTTCCGGAGTCCTAAATCAGATTCTCGGCAACTGGCAAATGAGCGGCGTCTTCTCCGCCGCCACAGGAAACTACTACACCGCGACCGATATCGTTTCTGTCGCGAACGCTGATTGCGGCGGCACCGTCGGATTCAACTGCGCACGCCCGACCGTAGTGGGCAATCCGAACGCTTCACCGTGCGTCCCCGGCACCCTCTTCAACACCTGCGCATTCGTTCACAACACGGTGGAGGGCACTTTTGGCGACTCGCCACGTAACGACATCGAAGGTCCGGGCTACAAGACATGGGACACTTCACTCGCCAAACAATTCCCGATTCGCGATCAAATGCATCTCGAGTTCCGGGCGGAATTCTTTAATATCCTCAACCACGTAAATTATTTATTCGGGCAGTTTGGAGCCATTAGCGCCGAGCCCACGCCGCTCGAACTCGATCCAAATAACATCAATACCGCCGCAAATCCGGATGCCAGTCAGTTCGGACATCCTCTCGCCGCCCGCGCCCCGAGGCAGATTCAGTTCGCGCTGAAGTTCTATTTTTGAAGTTTTATTTACCACGAGGGATGGCCGACATAAACGCCCCCACGCAGAGACATGAAGGAATTCCTGGTTCTTCCGTGTCTCTGTGACTCCGTGGTGGGTTTGGTTCTTGCTCGAAGGAATGCTCTAGCTAACCTGCCAGATCGTATCCAGCACCGTCCCATCCACCCACTTCACGACCGCACAGGGACGATCACCGAGCTTCGGACGCGCCGGCTTACCGCAAATCCGTTCGACTTCAGCCTTAATATCCTGAATCGGACGCACCGGCAGCTTCGACTCCTTGACCGCGTCCAGCAAGTCGGCGCGCCGCGGATTAATCGCAATCCCCCGCTCCGTCACCACCACGTCAATCATCTCGCCCGGACCCGTCAAGGTCGTCACTTCGTCGACAATCACAGGAATCCGGTCGCGAAACGAGGGCAGAGCCAGAATCGTGCATCCCGCAAAAAGGCAGTTTTGCCACCCGCCGATTCCATGCAACAGGCGCCCGTCCGAATGCGTCACCACGTTCGCGTTGAAGTTCACATCCACTTCAGTCGCGCCCAGAATCACCGCATCCACTAGCGAAGCAAAATTTCCCTTGCCGTGATAGTTGTACGAAGTAAAAGGAGAAGTCGCCACATGCCGCGGATCATTCGCCATCGACCGCACGCCATCCAGATCGAAGGTCTGCCCATCCAGGATGTACTCCGTCAGCCCTTCCTGCAGTAACTCCACCAGAAACTTCGTCGAGCCACCCCGCACGAAGCGCGCCTTCACGCCATCTTCTTTCATCATCTGCTTCAGGTACTCGACAAACGCCAGCGCGATTCCACCCGCTCCCGCCTGAAACGAGAATCCATTTTTCATGATGCCCGCAGCCCGCAGAAACTGCGCCACCATCTCCGCGATCCGCAACCGGTCGGGCGAACGCGTAATCTGCGTTGTGCCCGAAACAATTTTTCCCGGATCCCCAATCGAGTCCACTTCCACCACAAAATCGACGTTATTCCCTTGAATCTGCCACGGCACACACGGGAACGGCAACAGATTATCGGTAACGACAATCACGCGATCTGCATAGGTCGAATCCGCCAGCGCAAAACCGAGCGACCCGCAAGCTGACTTGCCATGCGATCCATCCGCGTTGCCAAAAAAATCGGCGGCGGGCGCAGCGATAACCGCAACATCAATATGAACTTCACCATCTTGAATCGCCTGGTAGCGCCCGCCATGCGAACGCAAGACGCCCATCCCGCGCATCTTTCCCTGCGTGCAATAATCGCCGAGCGGCCCATTCATCGAACCTTCGATGTGATGGATCGTGCCCTTCTGCATCAGATCGATCGCAGCCTTTTGCGACGGAAACGACGCGCTCGGAAACCACATCAGGTCCCTCACACCGATCCGCGCCGCCGCTTCCAACGCCAGCATCGCCACTTTGTCGCCATCCCGCAGATGATGATGATTGGAAATCACCATCCCATCGCGCAACCCGCACTTGCGCAGCGCCGTCTCCAGATCGGCCACGCGCTTATCTCCGTTATCCGGAAAATCTTTGCTCGACGCAATCGCCGGCGCAGCTTTCCGTCCCCGTGGCTGATATTTCCCTGTACCTAGAAATGGAATCTGCGGCTTGCCATTCACCATCGTCGGTACCGCGCGTCCCACCGCGTTGTGCGCCAGTTCTACGCGTTCTGCGCTCACCAAATCGCCCCCATCGCCTTCGCCCGATCCACAAGTTTCACCGCCCGCTGCACTACCGGAGGATCGACCATCTTCGACCCCAGACTGACCACCGCCAATCCCTTGCTCTGCGCCTCCTCAAAAGCGGCAACCACCCGCATCGCCTTTTCCACCTCGGCCGCCGGTGGTTGAAACGCCTCATGAATCACCCGAATCTGTGCCGGATGAATGCATCCCATCCCTTCAAAACCTTCCGCCCGCGAGCGTTCTCCCCAAAACCGCAATCCAGCCGTGTCGCCCACGTCGCTGAATACCGAATCGTTCGCCTGCACTCCCGCCGCGCGTGCCGCGTTCACCACCCGCCATCGCGCGTATTGCGACTCCTGCCCCTCCGCCGTTTTCACCACGCCGAGATCGGCCGTGTAATCTTCCAACCCAATCGTCAGCGCCACCACATTTTCACTAGCCGTTGCAATCGCGAACGCGTTTTCAATCCCCAACGCCGACTCCAGAATCGGCATGATCCAGATCGGACGAACAATTTCGTGCCGGGACTTGATATCGCCGATCACCCGATCCACTTCGCGCACCTGTTCGGGCTCTTCCGTCTTCGGAAGCAGAATCAGATCTGGGCTCTCCCCGACGATCTCAGCCAGATCTTCGAGTCCCAGCGGCAACTGGTTGATCCGCACCATGCGTTCGCATGATCCAAAGTCGATTGTGTGCAGTGCGTTGCGCACCAGAATACGGGCAGCGTCCTTCTCGTCACGATGCACCGAATCTTCCAGATCCAGAATCACCGCATCCGGCCCGTGCAAAGCAGCATTGATGAAATATTTCGGCTCCAAACCCGGCAGATACAGACGCGATCTCCTTAGCCGATCCTTGGCTGACGGAGCTGGCAAGGGATACTTTTCCGGCAGCGATCGCTTGCCCGAAGCGACTCCAGCGCGCCGCGCCGCCGTCTCAATCCGCGCCGCAATGGCGAAAGGCAGAGCGCCCTCGTCATGAACCATCACCCGCGCGTTCTTGACTTCCAGTTCGCTCAGCACCCCCCGCGTCTGCTCCAGGATCGCCGACCCATAATAAGGCGCGACTCGCGACTCTAGCGAGATCTCGACGCCGCCGTTATCCCGCGCCTCGAACGCAACATGCACGTCCGATCGAATCTCTTTGCCCCAATGGCCTGCTTCGGCCGTTCGAAGAGAATTTTGCTTAGCAGCGCTCATATTTTCTCAACTTGGCCCGCATGCTCTATCGCAGCTTTTCCAGAATCGCGTCCGTCATCTTCACCGTAGAAGCCGCGCCCTGGCTGATCGCCTTCTCGCCGCCCGCCAAGCGCATCATATCGTAAGTCCGCACTTTCCTTTCGCGCACCACCTCCGCAATCGCCGTGCGTATGCGATTCGCCTTCTCGCCTTCTCCGATGTGATCAAGCATCATCGCCGCCGACAGAATCATAGCAATCGGATTGACAATCGGCGGATTCAACTCCGCGTACTTCGGAGCCGATCCATGCGTCGGCTCAAACACCGCAACCTCGTCCCCGATATTGCCGGACGCCGCAAATCCCAACCCGCCCACCAAGCCTGCGAACGCATCCGACAAAATATCGCCGAACAAATTCGAAGCCACGATTACGTTGTATTCTTCCGGATTCTTATTCAGCCACATCAACTGCGCATCGATGTTTGTCGACCACAACGCAAACCCCGGATACCCCTTCGCCACTTCTTTGGCAACCTCTTCCATCATCCCCGAGGTCTCGCGCACCACATTCGGCTTCTCGCAAATCGTCACACCCTTGAATCCGCGCTTCTTCGCATACTCGAATGCCGCAGTCAAGATGCGCTGCGCCGCCTTGCGCGTAATAATGCGGCAACTCACCGCAAGTTCCGGCCCCGGCACATTCGCAAAAGCCTTGAACCGCGGATGACTATTCAACGCTGCCCGCACAATCTCAGGAGGATTCGTCCATTCGACTCCAGCGTACATACCCTCCGTTCCTTGCCGGAACACAGTCGTATCGATTTTGGGTTCGTCGAACCCACCCGCAGTATTCTTGCGAATATAATTCAGCGGATTGCCAATGAACCCAACACACGGCCGCAAACAAATATCCAGGTTGAATTTCTGCCGCATGATGACAATCGGCGAGTAATAGACGTAACCTTTTCCCTGCAACTCTGGCTTCAGTTCCGCCTGTGCCGCCTTGTTCGGCTTGGAAGTGATTGCACCGAATAATCCCAACTTATATTGAGTGAGTAACTCAATCGTGCGATCCGGCAAGGCATTCCCCTGCGCGCACCAGCAATCCCACCCAATGTCGGCGTGTATGTACTCCGCATCAAACCCCACCGCCTGCAAAACCCGCAACGACTCCGGAAGAACCTGGTTCCCAATGCCGTCTCCTGGCATGGTAACAACCGTATGTTTAGCCATGATTGCTCCTGAAACACAATTTCTTAGAACCGACTTCTACCGCCGAGATGCAAAGATCGCCGAAATAACTCGTTAGTCTTCGGTTTTCACGACATTAGCGAGAACCGTCGCCAATTTTCTGAGCGCAGTACTGGGCGAAGTCGCTTTCACTTGACGAATATAGGTGCCTCCACCGATTTCGAGGATTGCAGTGAATTTCGCCATGCGTCTCTCTGCGCGCTCAGCGATCTCCGCGGTTACACCGCTAGTCGCTTCGCCACTAAATTCTCCACGCCCCCCGCAATCACCAGCGACTGCGGCACACTCCCCAGCGCCGGAAACACGAACTTCTCTCGCCGCCACGAAATGGTGCTCGAAGTAAAGTCGATATCAACCTCTTCCCCGGGGACAATCGTCTTTTGCTTCGCCGCAATCTCACCCGCAAACTGCTCCCCCAGCCGGGCCACGAATTCCGGTACTTCAATGCACAAGAATCCGTTATTAAAAGCGTTGCGCAAATACGTTTGCGAAAAACTGGCCGCAATTACCAGTGGAATCCCCTTCGCCTTCAAACAAGTCACCGCCTGTTCGCGGCTCGACCCCGTGCCGAAATTAAACTGGCTGACGATTACATCTCCCGCTTTCGTCCGCGCCGCAAATTGCGGATCGTAATTCTCCATCACAACCTTGGCCATCATCTCAGGGGTCATGTCGTCGCGATAGGTGTAGTCCTTCCCGTAAATCGCATCCGTATTCAGGTTATCCTGCGGCATAAAAACGAGACGGCCCGTTACGCGCTGCGGAAACCCCGCCAGAATCTCCACCTTCTCTTGTGTGGGGCAGGCATTCTTGCCCGCCAACTCCGTGAAAGCCCATGTGGGGCGTGCATTCTTGGCCACCGACTCCAAGTCCGGACCGCAAATGTATCCCGCGACCGCCGAAGCCGCTACCACCTCCGGACTCGCCAGATAGCACTTCGCATCCCGCGATCCCATCCTTCCCTTGAAGTTTCGGTTCGTCGCAGAAATCCCAACCTCGCCTGCTTCCAGCAATCCCACGCCGAGTCCAATACAAGGGCCGCAGCCCGAAGGCAACGGCAGGGCCCCCGCATCCGTCAGCGTCTGCCAGACCCCGCTTTGCTCCGCATTTTCCTGCACCCATTTACTAGCCGCGCTCAAATAAAACTTCACTCCCGGAGCAATCTTCTTCCCGCGCAACACCGAGGCCGCTGCTGCCAAATCCTCCCTCCGCGAATTCACACAAGAAATCAAATAAGCCTTCTGAATCGCCACCTTATTCTTCTGCATCTCTGCCAGCGACTGCATCGCCTGCACCGTATCCGGACCCGAAACATGTGGCGTTACCTCCGCGAGATCCAGCGTAATCCGCGCCGCATAGACCGCGCCGCCGTCGGGTGCGGACGGACTTTTCTCCCATTTATCGATATCGCTTTCCGTAAAGCGCTCAACTCCCAGCGTCTTCAGCCTGGCGTGCACTCCCCGCATATACGCGATCGTCACCGCATCCACCGGAAACCATCCCACCAGCGGACCCCACTCCGTCGTCATGTTCGAGATCGACAGCCGCGCATCCATCGAAAGCGAGTCCACGCCCGGCCCCGTAAATTCCACCGCCGCGTTCAGGCATTCATCATGGTTGTAAAGTCCGCACAACGTAATGATGACGTCTTTCCCCGTCACGCCCTCGCGCAACTTGCCTTCGAGCACCACCTGAATCGACCGCGGAATCTGCCACCAGAATTCTCCCGTCGCCCACACCGCCGCCGCGTCCGTACGCACAATCGGTGTCCCAATCGCGCCCACCGCGCCATACATATTCGAGTGCGAGTCCGACGCCACCACGAACGAACCCGGCACAACATACCCGCGTTCCACCATGATCTGGTGGCCGATACCCGATCCCGCCGGATAAAAATCCACGCCCTGTTCTTTCGCAAACGCTTCGATCGCGCGGTACTTCTTCAAGTTCGCCTCATCCTTATTCTGGATGTCGTGATCGAGTGCAAAAACAAGTTGGTTCGGATCCTTGATCTTCTTCGCACCGATTCCCTTGAATTTGCTCATCACCGCCGAGGTATTGTCGTGCGTCATGCAGCGGCGCGGGCGAATCGACAGGAAATCCCCCATCCGCAGCGACCGCGACGGCCCTTCCGTCATGTGCGCTTGCGCAATTTTTTCAACAATGGTCTGACCCATAACAACCTCTTGATTTCTTTGTCATCCTGACCGTCGAAAGAACTTCGCAAAGCGAGTTCATTCGAGTGGCAGGACCCCTACCTTCACACTGTCCCAAGCCGGCGCCCTAACCGCGCCCCTTCCACTCAAATCCCAAGTACATCATCTGCCCAATGTGATGATGCAAATGCGTTACACAGGAAAGCATCATCCCAAATCGATCCGTCGCGTCCGCGCCTCTGCCCTCGTAAGGCTTCGCCCAGTCTTCCGCCGACTGGCTTTCGATCGTGCGGACAACCATTCCGACCGCGGCGTCGAAATTCCTCAGCGCGTCAGCCTTCGAAGGCGGTGTCGCATCCGAAAACTCTATCGGACGATCGCGCACATAACCCGTCGCTGCGATCTGCGCGCCAATGTAGTAATTCAAATTGCCCGTCAGATGCAGCACCAGATGTCCAAAGCTGTTGCCAAAGGAAAGCGGCTTGTCCCAAAACTGTTTCTCGCTGAGCGGCGCGGCCAAATCGTGGACAACTCCCGCGAGCTTTCTGTATCGCTCGATTAGGTCTGAAGCAATGGTCGATTCCAGATTATTCATGAGTTCCTCTGCGCGTGAAAATAGACGCCCTCGGCATGACCGGGACGTACGAGTCCGAAAATCCCCGTGTGGCCTTATTCTAGCGGCGCCTCTTCCCAGCCTTCTTCTTCACTCCCGCCTTTGCACTCTTCTTTACATCCGCCTTCATCAGCAGCATCAACTTCGAGACCGACGCAAGCTTCTCCAGGTTCCAAATCGCATCGATCAACTTTCTCTGTGCCCGCTCCGAGAGTACGCCCTCCGCCAGCGCCTGGAATTTCTCTTCGATCTCCGCATCGCTCAGCGGATTTCGCGGATCCCCCTTCGGATAATCAAGCTGCTTCGAAAACTCCCGGCCATCCGTCGTCGTGATCTTCACAATCACCCGCTGCAGCGCCGGAAAAACCTTCTCGATCTCAGGATCGCCAATCACTTCCACCTTCTTCAGTTGTGCCCGTATCGTCGGATCCATAATCTTCTTCATCTCGAACTGCGTCGGAGTAACCTTCCGCTCGACCAGCGCCGCCGCGATCACATATGGCAGCGAATGATCTGCCGTCTCCTTCGTTCGCGGATCGTACTTGCTCGGATCCGAAAGTATGTCTGCCGCCCGCGCCAGCGAACGGATCTGAATCTTCTCCACCTGCTCAGGACTCAGGTCGTTGGTTTTCACCAGATCCAGCACCGCAGAAATCGGCGCATGCGTCAGCGCTTCCGTCGGAAAAAATTTCATTCCGCATTGCGTAATGCGCCACGATTCGCCCAAACCATCCGTCAGCAGACCCTGCTTCCACTCCGGACCAAAACAATGCACCAACCCTTCCTTGCCATCGATCACGTGCTCGGGCCCGCTGTATCCTTTTTCGGCCAGCAACGCGGCCAGCACGCCGCTTTGTGTCGCCATCGGATCGACCGTGTTCTTCATCATCGTCAACTTCCCCGCCGTCACCGCGCCCATCGTGCAATGCCGAGAAGCCGAAATGCCGATCGCATGCTGAATCTGTTCCCAACTCAAACGCAAAGCGCGCCCCGCCACGATCGGGGACACAAACGCCGTCAAAGTCGCGTGATGCCAGCCGCGCTCGCGAATTCCCGGAAACGCCGCCTCGCACAAGCGCATTTCAAATTCGTGCCCGAGTACAAATCCAACAATCAGTTCCTTGCCGTCGCTCTTCGCGCGCTCGCAGCACGCCATAGCCGCCGGAAAAATATCCGAGGGATGCGACGGATCCTGCTTCCAATAGATATCGTTGTAATCCATGCACCGGATCATCAGCGCATTGGCCAGCGACGCCGAAACAGTGTCGATTTTTTCGCCTGTCCCAATCACGGTTGCCGGACCGCGTCCCGCAATCTCTTTCAGCACCGCAAGCGCAATTGTCACGTCATGCTGCCGGTACCCGCCCAGCGCACATCCCGCCGAATCGAGCAAGAACCGTTTTGCCTGATAAACCGCATCCTGCGAAATCTGCCTGTACGTAAGCCCCGCAGCCCACCGGGACATCGTCGCGGTAATCGATTCTTTGGAAGCTGTTTGTAATGTCGACAAGGATATCTCCTGTATGCAGTCGTCAATTTTCAGTTCTCAGCCGTCAGTAAAACCTCAGGCCCTGGCAGGTAAGCCCTGAGACCTGACACCTATGACCTGAGACCTGCTTTCACATTCTTCGGATTCTTAAACGGCAGAAACGCCATGAAATCCGCGTGATGCACGATGAACGCCTCGGTCGTACGCTTTACCAGGTCGCCCTCGGCCGCATGTGCCGCGATAATGTGGCACACCGCATCCGGAACGCCGCATTCCATCGCCAGCGCTACGCCCGTAAACGGATGTCGCAACGCTTCGCCGCGCTCACTTTGCCGGCTCTTTCCATCCGGACCAATCTCATACTCCAGCAATTTTCCGACATCGGCCAAAATCGCGCCCGCAATCACAACATCGGTATCAATGGGAAGCGCCCGTCCCATGAAATCCGTCATCACTTTCGCACTGTCGCGCGCAATATGCACCACGCAGCGTTTGTGCTCCATAAATGTAATCGGGCAATTCGGAACCAGCAACGTAAAGGGAATCTGATTCAAATCGTCCGCTTTCAGAGGGCTCCGCTCCAGCGCCTTGATCCACGTCTGCGTCACCTGCTCGCGTAACTTAGCGTTGCCGATCCACTGGATCTCCGGCCACAGACGTTCCACGGCCTCTCGCATTCGAGACCCTCCAAAAGAAGCTTTGATGAAGACCAAATTAGCTTAACGGAGCAGGCATGACGGAGTCGAGGCGGCAACGCACACGTAGGTGTGATTTGAGAAGCCGTCGAACCCAAGGAAAATGAGCCAGGTCGCTCCCACCGCAACTGCCGCCGAGCTGATACAGACACTCCCCAAATACCACGAGGGTTTACAAATCTCTTCATAACTTCTCCTGCGTTTGGGGGTTAAATCGGATTAGGACATCTGTTCTCGATGAGCAAATCTCTTGTCTTCGAGTTGCACGTTCAAGCTTTCACACCGAGCAGCACGTTCGTGTCCATTATGAAGGAGATCCGATGAAGGCCAGGCTTGTACTTTCTCTGATTGCGCTGTGCGTTTGTATCATCCCGGGGAGTGTCTATGCCTTCGGACAAAAGCTCTACCCTGTACAAGGCCCACTCGCAACCCAGACACCCCAGCCCGTATTCACCGGCCAGATCAGGCGACCTATCTTCTCGGCGGGACCTGTGTTTCTGTTACTGAAATCTTGGACCGTCGCCAATGCAGAGGTGCTTCAGGGGAAGCCAAAGACAGTGAAGGCGTCCTCGGTGACCAAAATACCTGAAGCCGGGGCGATCGTTCTTCCGCAACCCAATCTTGCTTTTGCTTGGGATGCAGTCTACGGCGAGGGATTTTTCGTCGCGCATATTCTGGGTAAGAAATTTGGTCAGGGAGTGTTTACTGGAAATCAGGGAACAATTCTCCAGGTAGAGACGCTGGACGGGAAAAACGGCGTTGCGGTTGACAACAAGGGTAACACTTACAAAATGGTCTGGTAGCGGCTGAGCAAAGGAAGAACTTCCGGCTAAACGGTTAGTCTGGCCCGTGCCATCCGTTCTTCTGGCTGCACCGCTCACTTCGCTGGTGCTCCCGCCACCACCTGCTCGATCGGCATCAACTCCACGCTGCATCCCGCCGCCGCGCAACTCACCAAACCGCGTCTCACAATCTTCACCGACGACACATCCGGAAACCGCACCGCAAAATCTTTCTCGCGCAGTTGCTCGCCAGCAGGACGCAAGCCCTCGTCGCCATCCACAAACTCCGCCCGCTCCGGACGCGGCGAACTATCGAACACAAGATTGAATCGCGCCGAAACCGATTTCCCCGTGATCGTTCCCAGCTTCAACGTCCGCGTCTCCACCAACTCCGCCGCAGCCGCCGCAATCTCCTTCGCCGCAACCGAGTCGCCCGCGATCTTCGCCAACCGCGCCCGCGAATCCGCCACGTCGCTCCCGCCCGCTGCCACCGCGAGCGCGTAGATATGCCGCGCCTTCTCGCGCTGTCCCTGCTTTTCGAGCACCTGCCCCAGCCGGTTCGCAACCGTCCCCGACTCGCTCAAGAGCCACGCCGATTGCAGAAACTGCATCGCCGGAAGATTCTCCCCACGCTGAAATTTCGCCCATCCCGTTCGCGCCCATGCCAGCGCCACCAGCCGCATCGACGAAAATGCCGACGGCCCCAGCCGATCCATCTCACCCGAGTCGAACTGCCCTCCAATGTCATACAGCACCTGCTCCGCATCATTCTCCGTCTGTGTCGGATCAATATCATTCCGCAGGGCTGCCGCAAAAATATCCTGCCCCGAATCGCCCGCCGCGCTTCCCGTCAGGCTCTTCATCAATTCCTGCGCCAGCGCCTTCTCTCCCAACCGCCCATAAACCTGTGCCAGCGCCATCTTGATCTCCGGATCATCCGGAGGCATCGCGACCGCCGCTTCCAACTCCGTCCGCGCCTCTGCATCCCGTCCTACCTGCGCCAGCAACAAGCCGAGATTCTTCAATGTCGCCTTGTCATATGGAGTCTCCTCCAGCTGTTTGCGAAACGCCCCAATCGCCTCCTCGTTCTTTCCCATTTGCTGTAGTTCCAACGCCAGTTCGCCATTCGCATTTTTGCTCTGCGAATCCTCTTGCAACTGCTTGCGAAACGCCGCAATCGCCTCTGCGTGTTGATTCGCGTCCGCATAGGCGAGCCCCAGGTCGTACCATCCATCCTTCATCCCTGGACTCGCCAGATCCGCATCCCCCTCCGCCGCTCGTTTCAGCAATTCAATCGCAGTTCGATAATCCTTGCTTTGCAGCGCTTTCAACCCGGCCCTATGCAACTCCGTCGGAGTGCCTTCCATCTTCGCCGCACCTGACCGTTCCCCTTGTCCCGACGGCGCCAAAATCGTGCACGATAGCAACTGATCCTCATCACTGTGCGCCGCATTCCGAAACGATTCGTAATCCGACCGCCGCAACGCGCCAATCTCGTTCATCTTTACGACAAGCTTCCGCTCGCCCTCCAGAACGCCTTTGCTCAGCGAATAGGCCGACGAATAATCTCCGTAGTCGCGCGACATCTTCACCGGAATCGGCGTATGCACCGTGTAGTTCTCGGGGAACTGCAAGCGCACTCGGTAGTCGATTTCTCCCGCGGGACCAATATTCAACGGATCCGCACTTCGTTCCGCCGCGTGAATCGCCGGCAATCCCAGCGGCGGAATTGGACGGAAATTCACGCTCGCCGCCGGAACCACAAAATAACCATCCGCATGCAGGTGATACTTCAGATGAAACGGTTTGCTCGTATCCTCCACCGGATCGAGATGAATGTCATCGACATCGCCCGGCAGCCCCCAACTGGCCGAGAGCGCCTTCACAAAATCCTTCCACTGCGCCGCGGCCACACGCCGAAAATTCGCGCGCAACGGCCAGTCGCGATCGCCCTGCGCCGTCACTTCCAGCGTCGCATCGAGCGCCCCGTACTCGCTGAATTTTCCGTCCAGCACAAAGTGCAGATAACTTTTAATCGGAGAATCCGCCGGCGTTCGCTGCAATCCACCTTCACTGTCGTCCGAGGCGAGCACCGCCTGCTTGTTTCGCAACTGATACAGAATCAACCCAAACGGAGTCACCTCAGGCGTCGTATCCAGCCACGTCAACGCCGTTCCCGGCCCCAACCGCGCCGCCGTAATCACGTGATCAAACTGCGCGGGCGAAGGAACATCCGGGTCCAGCTTGCGCGAACTATCAATCAGCACCGGATAACTCTGAATCCCCTCCGCCTTCAGCATCGCCGAGAACAACGTATGTTTATCCTTACAATCGCCATATCCATTCGCCAGGACGTCCCCGGCCGCATGCGGCTGGTATCGCCCGATACCGAGCGAAATGCTCACATAACGAATATCCAGCGCCACAAAATCGTAGAGCCGCCGCGCTTTTTCCGTCGGAGTCGCCGCTCCTTTCGTCAGCTCGTCCGCCTTTTTCCGCACGCTGTCATCAACCGTCATGCGCTCACCTTGCAACTTGGCATACCACTGCGCCACCTGCGTCCAGCTAGTAAACGTCGTCAGCTGGACGTCCGGCCCCGTGTCTTCCTCATCGCTATCTTTATTCTTGTCCCGATCCGGCTGGATGTCTTTCACGACCCATGTGTAAACGCGGCGATCGCCCGTCTCTCGAATCTCCGGAGCCCTTGTCGGCGTCTTCAACTTGATCTCACGCGCCTTGGGCAAATTGAGTTCAAGCCGGTCTTCATTCACCGCAATGCCCTTTGGAAACGTGTACTCATACCAGAAATTTCCCGCCGCCAGCGGAGTCAGAACACGCGTCACCGTGCGATATTCCAGCACGTCCCCGGGCGCCAGCGCCGCCACCGAAATATGCCGCTGCCGATAGTCGCTGTACATCGGAGCTTCCCGCAGCACCTCCGGACCAAAATCCTGCGCCGTCGATTCCGGCGTCGCCACAACCGTTCCATCGGGCTTGCGCACCCGCACATATTCCACTTCCAACTTCTCGGTCGCCGAGGAATACCCAAAAACTAGCTGCCCAAACGCCTCGACCCCTGCCTGGCTCTGCACCCGGATCACCGCCTCCGTCTCGCTCACCTCGGTGCCGTCATTCTCAAACCGCACTCGATTCAGGATGCGGTCGAAAATCGCCCCTTCATCGGCATTTTTCGCATCCGGCTTCGAAGGAATAGGAGACGACACCGGCGGTGTCCCCGGCGCTTGCGCCAGTACTTTCCCAGGCTGCGAGAAAAACATGCAGGACAAGAAAAACAGGAAACAGCCGACAAGACATACGACTACCCGGCCAACTGCGGCGCGCCATTCACGATAAGCCATCTTGCAGTTCTTTTACGCTGTGGCCAGAGTAAAATCAAACCACTTGGTTGAAACAAGAACGCGTGAAACAAAAACGCAGCGCGCCTTGAAAACGTGGGGTGGAATCAATTGAGGCAAACGATCTTGTTCGGCGCAATCCTTATTTGTGTATGCAGCCTGCTGGCTGCGCAGGCCCCACAACTCGTCATCCGGGACGAAACTCTCCCCCCAATCGTCTCCGGCGTCGAATTTCACACCCTACTCCACGCCACCGGTGGCGCACCGCCCTACGTCTGGAGCATCGCCAGCGGCGAATTGCCTGAAGGTATCACTCTTACCCCCGAAGGCCTTCTCCACGGACACCCCACCAGATCCGGCTCGTTCTCAGTGGTCTTGAAAGTCGAAGACTCCGGCCGTCCCGCGCACACCATCACCAAAGAGTTCAAATTAGTGATCGCGGCATCGCTCCTCCTCGAATGGAATCAGCCTCCCAAAGTCCGCGACAACCGTATCGACGGTTCACTACAGGTTTCCAACGGTTCCACCGACACCTTCGACCTGACCGTCGTCATCGTCGCCGTCGCCGAAAATGGCCGCGCCACCGCCATCGGATACGAGCATTTCCCGCTCAAGCCCAGCCCCACCGCCACTAAAATCCCCTTCGGCAACACGCTGCCCCACGGCGGCTACGTCATCCACGCCGACGCCATCGCCGAGATTCCCGCCAGGAATGCCATCCTCCGTCAAAGGCTGCAAACTCCACAGCCGTTACAGGTAGTGGAGGGTCCGTAACCGACTCGCCGTTACAAACCGAACGCAATCTGCCACTCCGGACGCCCAACCACGGTGACACAAGTACCCAAGTCACTTGCCATCCATGTGCTATCCTGATTACCTTGAGTTAGTTGCATCAGATTGCGCTCATTCGTGTGCCCGCAAGTGTGCGCTTAACCTGAGCCTGCGTATGGAGCTTTTCCTTAACCTTTGTTGGCTCTCTCTTCTGCTGCCCGCCTACTTCCTGTGGCGGCAAAAGAGTGCGTCCGCCGCGTCCAGTCGAGACAAAGCCATGGCGGGGCATCCGCTCGTCTTCCTCTGCGCACTGGGTTGCGCCGTAACTCTGCTCTTCCCCGTAATCTCAGCCACCGACGATCTGCATGCCATGCGGCCCGAAATGGAAGAGTCGGAATCTGCTGTCCGCAGCGCTAACCGTTGCGCCACCGCCCAGTTCGCACAAACTCATTCCGCCCCGGTGATTTTGCCCGGCCTCAACCACGTCTCGTCCGATCTTCAGCAAGTTGCAACGGTCCTGCCGTTCCAGTCCTCTACGCTTGGATTTGTCTCCCATCCGGTCCCCTCGGGTCGCGCTCCTCCTGTTAGCCCCCTAACGTCGTTGTAGTTGCGCAGTCCCCCTTGTTTCTTTACGAAAATTCCTGAACCATCTTGCATTCACGCCGATGGGGGCGATCCATTTCCCATCCTGCGTACGGAGCACCCGATGTACCTGTTTTCCAAATCCCGCCGGCTCCTTTGCCTGTGGCTCTTAGCCACAGTCGCTGTAAGCGCTTCCGCGCAACAATCCCTCACTTGGGATCAGGTCCGCTTGCGCTTTGAGCAGCAGAATCCCTCGCTCCTCGCTGACAAGTTGAACATCGATGAAGCCAAAGCGCAGGAGATCACCGCTCATCTGCGTCCCAATCCGAATCTAAGCCTGCTCTCCGATCAGATCACGCCCTTCAACGTCGGACCCTCGCACGGCGCTCTCTCCTACCTCTTGCCCTCGGCCAGTGTCGACTACCTCCACGAGCGCGATCACAAACGCGAATTGCGTCTCGAAAGTGCCCAGAAGGCAACCGGTATCGCCGTCTCCAATTACGCGGATCTCGAACGCACCCTGCTCTTCAACCTGCGCAGTGCTTTCGTTTCCACCCTCCAGGCCAAGGCTGTGCTCAAACTCGCAACCGACGATCTGGAGTATTACGACCACCTTCTGACCGTCAGCAAAGACCGTTTCGACGCCGGCGATATCGCCCAGATCGATCTCGATCGACTCGAACTGCAGCGCGTGCAGTACGAATCCGACGTCCAAACCGCGATCGTCAATCTGCGCACCGCTAAAATTCAGATGCTCACGCTCCTGAACGACCGCACTCCCATCGAACAATTCGACGTAACCGGCTCGTTCGATTTCACCGATCAACTCCTGACTCTGGACGATTTCCGCACCATGGCGATCGAAACTCGCCCTGACTTGAAGGCAGCCATCGAAACCGTGGATAAAGCCCGTACTGATCACAAACTCGCCATCTCCAATGGATCAACCGACCCCACCTTCAGCGTCGACGTTGGCCGCAATCCGCCCATCGATCTTTATTTCGGCGTTGGCGTCAGCATCCCCCTGCGGATCTTTGACCGCAATCAGGGCGAGAAAATGCGCACTCAACTCGACATCGAGCGCAACCAGCGTCTCCTGGATGCTGCCCAAGCGCAGGTTTTCAGCGATGTCGATTCTGCCTATGCGACCTTGAACAGCAATCTCACCCTGCTTCGCCCTTACAAGGCGAAATACTTGCAGCAGGCGGTTCGCGTCCGTGACACCATCGCCTTTTCCTATCAGCACGGCGGCGCTTCCTTGCTCGATTTTCTCAGCGCCCAAAGTGAGTATCGCTCCGTCGAACTCGCCTACGTAAATCTGGTCGGCTCTTATCTGACCGCGTCCGCCCAACTCAATATGGCCGTCGGCCGCGAGGTAATCCCATGACAACCCCACTCCGCCGCCTTTTCCGGCAAGTCAATTTCGAACGATTCCCAATCTTCGTCCTCTTATTTGAAGCCGCACTTGTCGTGTCGCTGACGGCTCTTCTCGCTGGCTGTGGCGACAACAAGCCCGACCCCAAGGCCGAAGCTCCGCCCAGCGCGACCGTCGAGCCCGACCTCGACGCCAACAATTTCAAAGTCGATCACCCCGACAAGTTCCCGCTTGTCACCGCTGTCGAACACGTCGCCGCACCGGCCCTCAATGTCACCGGAGTCGTGCAGCCCGACATCGCTCGGGCCGTCCCAGTAATCTCACTCGCCGCCGGACGCGTCGTCGAAGTAAAGGCCCGCCTTGGCGACACCGTGAAGAAGGGTCAGTTGCTGCTCCGGGTTCAGAGCAACGACGTCTCCGGTGCCTACCAGCTCTATCGCAAAGCAGTCAACGACGAATTGCTGGCTCGTATTCAACTCGAGCGCGCACAGCTTCTCTACAGCAAGGGAGCCATCGCCAAAAGCGCCTTGGAGCAAGCCGAAGACGTTTCCAAGAACGCGCAGGCCGATCTCGACGCCGCCCTCGAACAGTTACGCCTTCTCGGCATCGACAAGGATCACCCCTCCGCAATCGTCAACATCACTGCGCCGATTTCCGGCGTCATCACCGACCAGCAAGTCACCAACTCCTCCGGAGTCCAGGGCCTCGGTTCGCCCAATCCGTTCACCATCTCCGACCTCTCGTACGTCTGGATCGTCTGCGACGTTTACGAGAACGATCTCGACGCCGTACGCGTCGGCGATGTTGCGGACATCCGCCTCAGCGCCTATCCTGACCGCCTCCTTAAAGGGCGCGTCGATAACATCCTTCCCGTTCTCGATCCTAATCTCCGCACCGCCAAGGTTCGCGTCGAAGTCGCCAACCCCGGATTCATGCGTGTCGGCATGTTCGTCACCGCAACCTTCTACGGTAAGCAGCCCGAAAAACGCGCCTCCGTCCCGGCCACTGCCATTCTCCACTTGCATGATCGGGAATGGGTCTACGCGCCCGTAAGCAGCGGCCATTTCAAGCGCTTGGAAGTCGTCACCGGCATCATGCTTCCCGGTAACCAGCAGGAAGTCATTTCAGGGATCAAACCCGGCGATCAGGTCGTTTCCAACGCCCTCGTTCTGCAAAATACCTTGGAGCAATAATGATTCGCCGCGTTGTTGATTTTGCTCTCGATAACCGCTTGCTCGTGCTGGGTTTCGCCCTCCTGCTCTTCGCCGGAGGCATCGTTGCCTTTCACGATCTTCCCATCGAGGCCTACCCCGATGTGGCCGATAACTACGTCGAAATCATCACGCAATGGCCGGGCATCTCCGCTGAACAAATCGAGCAGCAAGTCACCATCCCGCTCGAAATCGTCATGAACGGTATCCCTCACGTCGTTCATCTCCGTTCCTTTTCGCTCTTCGGACTCTCCGACATCAAGCTCATCTTCGACGACGAATCCGACAACGATTGGAATCGCGAACGCGTCCTCGAACGCCTCAGCCAGGTCACTTTGCCTCCGAACGTTATCCCGCAAATGGGCACCGATTGGAGTCCCGTCGGCCAGATTTATTTCTTTACCCTGCACAGCACCAACCCCGCCTACGACGCGATGGAACTCAAGTCCCTCGAAGACTGGGTCGTCGAAAAGAATTTCAAGGCCGTCCCCGACATCGTTGACGTCTCCAGCTTCGGAGGTCCCACCCGCGAGTATCAGGTCCGCGTTGACCCCACCAAACTCGTCGCTTACGGCCTAAGCCTCGCGCAGATTGAGCAGCAACTCACCAACAACAACATCAACGCCGGCGGCAGCTTCATTCAAGAAGGTCTGCAACAAATCAACGTCCGCTCCGTCGGACTCGTCGACCGCTCGCAAGACATCGCCCAGACGGTCATCATTACCAAGAACGGCACTCCGATCCGTATCAAAGACATCGCCGTCGTCTCCCAAGGTCCCAAAATCCGGCTCGGCCAGTTTGCCAAGGCGGTTCACTCCGAAGACGGCAAGATCATCGACAATGACGACGTAGTCTCGGGCATCGTACTCCTGCGCAAAGGCGCGGCCGCCGACACCGCCCTGCAGGGCATTCACAAAAAAGTCCAAGAACTCAACGACCACATTCTTCCTCCCGGCGTAAAGATCGTTCCCTTCATCGATCGCAGCGATCTCGTTCACTTCACCAGCCACACCGTCCTCCACAACCTCACCGAAGGCATGATCCTCGTCTCGATCATCCTCTTCCTGTTCCTCGGCAACATCCGCGGCGCCTTCATCGTTGCCGCCACCATCCCCTTTTCCCTCCTCTTCGCTTCGATTTGTCTCGATCTGCGCCATATTCCCGCCAATCTGCTTTCTCTTGGCGCTTTGGATTTCGGAATGGTCGTCGACGGCGCCGTCGTCATGGTCGAAAACATCGTCCGCCATCTCGGCAACAAAAATGGCGTGAAAACTGCCCGAGAACAAATCAGCGAAGCCTCGCACGAAGTGCAGCGCCCCGTCTTCTACGCCATCGGCATCATCATCACCGCTTATCTTCCCATCTTCACCCTGCAGCGTGTCGAAGGCCGCCTCTTCCATCCCATGGCCTGGACGGTCGCCTTCGCCCTGCTCGGCGCCCTGATCTTCTCTATCGTGATCGCGCCGGTCCTCGCCAGCTTCGCCTTTCAGAATGGCGCTAAAGAATGGCACAACCCGGTCATGCACTTCGTGATTGAGCGCTATCGAGTCGCCGTTCGCTGGGCCATCCGCCATCGCGCCGTCACCGTTGGCGTCTGCCTTCTGATGGTCATGCTCGGAAACTACCTTGCCTTCAGCGGCACCATCGGCTCCGAATTTCTCCCCCACCTCGACGAAGGTGCACTCTGGGTGCGCGGCACTCTGGCGCCCAGCACCGGACCCGACGAAGGCATCCGCGTCGCCAATCAGGCTCGCGTAATTCTTTGCGCTTTTCCCGAGGTTCCAAAATGCACCAGTCAGGTCGGACGTCCCGATGACGGCACCGATACCACCGGCTTCTTCAACGTCGAGTTCTTCGTCGATCTGAAGCAGAAAGAAGACTGGCGTCCCGTCTTCCACCAGAACAAGGACGAACTGATCGCCGCCATGCAGCGCGAACTCGACAAAATTCCCGGCGTCGTCTGGGGATTCTCCCAGCCCATCGAAGACAACATGGAAGAAGCCGTTAGCGGCGTAAAAGGCGCCTTAGCGACAAAAATCTATGGCGATGATTTGAAGACCCTCGAAGAAAAGAGCGACGAGATCGTCAACATCATGCGCAAGATCAAAGGGATTGAAGATCTTGGCGTCTTCCGCGTGCTCGGCCAGCCCAATCTCAACGTCACTATCGACCGCGCCGCCGCCGCCCGTTATCAGATTAACGTCGCCGACGTGCAGGACGCCGTTCAAACCGCGGTCGGAGGCACTGCCCTCACCCAGGTCCTCAAAGGCGAAGCCCGTTACGACCTCACCCTGCGTTATCTCCCCCAATACCGCAACACGCAAGAGGCGATCGCCAACATCCGACTTCTCTCGCCTAGTGGCGAACGCGTTTCCCTCGCCCAGCTCTGCAAGATCAGCGAGACCGACGGCGCTTCCGAAGTCTATCGCGAGGGCAATCGCCGCTACGTCGCCATCAAATACAGCGTCCGCGGACGTGACCTCGGTAGCACCGTCGAAGAAGCCATCAAAAAAGTAAACGAGCAAGTCGAACTTCCCACCGGCTACAGCATCGATTGGGAAGGCGAGTACGAAAGCCAGAAGCGCGCCGACGAGCGCTTGCTTATCGTTCTCCCCATCACCATTCTGATCATCTTCATCATCCTCTACACCATGTTCAAATCCTTCAAGTGGGCCGCGCTGATCTTAGTGAACATCGCCATCGCACCCATCGGAGGCTTGCTCGCTCTGCTGATCACCGGCACGAATTTCAGCGTCTCTTCGGGTGTCGGATTCCTCGCCCTGTTCGGCGTCTCCGTGCAAACCGGCGTCATCATGCTCGAATACATCAACCAGTTGCGCGCCAAGCGTTTCTCCATCGAAGATGCAGCCGTCGAAGGCGCTGTCCTCCGCCTGCGCCCCATCATGATGACTATGCTTGTCGCCACCCTCGGACTGCTGCCGGCTGCGCTCTCCCACGCCATCGGCTCCGATTCGCAGCGCCCCTTCGCCATCGTCATCGTAGGAGGCCTCATCGCCGCCCTGATCATGAGCGTCTTTCTATTGCCTACGCTCTACGTCTGGATCGCCGGAGAACGCGACGTCCTGCCCCACGCCGAAGAAGGCTTCGACGTCGGCGAGCACGTCGACTAACGATTCTTCGAGGATGAAACGGAAAGCCACAACTTCAGGCTGAGGAAAAACTCTGATCTTGCCGTTGTTTTGAGAGGGCGCAGCTTGAACTGCGCCGTGACCTCAACAAAACCTTTAGGGCTTTAGCCGCTGAAGGCGCGACGCGGCCTTGCGATCGAGTCTTTCAGAGATCTGTTAAGCCCTGCTGCTCAGAGCAACAAGAAACGTGGAAGGGCACGCCTTCAGGCGTGCCCCACCCTCCAGATAAAAAATGCGCCTTTACAAATTGCAGAAAAACTCGACCTTGGCGTTGCTTTTGGGTGGCGCAGCGGTTTACCGCTGCGATTAATACCTCATTTTCTGCCCCGGCTTTAGCCGCTGAGGGGACGGACGAACGCGCAAATCGACTTTTGCGTCGCCTCTCCAGTCGCCGCCGCAAATCTCCGAAAAAAATGCCGCTTTCGCCCCTGTTCGCTGCCCGCGATAAACTCCAACAGTCCGATGGAAACCCTCTCGATCTTGCTTTTTCCCCGCCCTTCTACTAGATTTCATCTTTCCCTAATATCAGCGCTGGACGGACCCGCAAACGGCTCCAGGAGTGGCTCAATGAAACGCAGTTCCATCGGCCTCGCGCTCGTAGCCTTAGTCACCTTGGGCGCAGCCCTCAGCCTGCCCAGTTGCGGACACGATCAAAAAGTCGTTAGCCTAACCATCACTCCCGTAACATCTACGTTTCTGGAGCCCGGTTTCATTCCCCCACCAGCCAATCCCACTCAGCAGTACGTCGCGGTTGCCACGTACATCCATCCTCCCGCCACGATGGATGTCACGAATCAGGCGACTTGGACTGTTGATAATGGAGTGGCCACTGTTACCGCGCCGGGGGTTATCACCGCGACGCCTCCGCCGGCAGGTTCCCCACCAGGCACGCCAGGGCCTTGCGGTGTAGCGGATATTTCGGCAAGCATTCCTGCAGGCACCGGCGGCTCGGGGAATGTAGTAATCGCGCTTGCGACCGTTACGGTAGACGATCCAAGTAATACGCTTTGCCCGGGCGGCGGCAAACTTGCAACATTAGCCGTTGGAGTCGTCGGGTCCGGATCTGTAACCAGCCTACCGACGGCTATCGATTGTTCGGCAACCGGCGGAACATGCATCGCGGAATACAGCGTTGGTGCCTCCGTCTTGCTTACGGCGAGCCAGATCCCTGTGACATGGGCGAATTGCCCAGGTGCGTCCGGCGACACATGTGTGATTACGATTCCAACGGGCGGCGCCGCCGTGAGCGCAACTTTCTAATAGGAACGCGATCGGCCTGCCTACTCCTCCGCCAGCAACTTCCCCAGCGTGGCCTTGTGCCGCTCAGGCTTGGCTTTCTTCGCCACCACCAACTGCGATGCCTTAGGACTTCCCACTCGTTCCCGCGCTATCTCCCGTAAAACTTTCGCCGCCGAAAATATTTTCTTCTTCGCCTTGCGCGCCATGGCCGCATCTTCGCACATTCATCCCCTCAAAAGTGCAATAATCTGAGACGAGCTCTAGCAGCTCATTTTGAATTTCGCTTGATTGAACGAGGCCCTCATACCTATGGATGAACGAGATTTCTTCGAAGAAAAATCCGACAAGAAAACCGCGAACTTAACCTGCCCTCACTGCATGCAAGCGGGAGAATATGAAATCCAGTGGCTGGTCCGCATGAAGAAGAAGAACCTGCCCCCACGCGCCGACGATCGCGACCGCGCCAAATTCGCCAAGGCCCAGTCCTACATGCTCCGTCGCGATGACATGATGATGTGCAAGAACATGCGCTGCCGCAAACGCTTCGAAATCACCGGCGTCCAAAGCGTGGCGTTCTTGCAGTAGGCCGCGGTGCAAGAAGCTCAAGATTTATATTGTCATCCTGAGCGAAACAACTCCATAAGCGAAGCGCATGGAGTTCCGAAGTCGAAGGACCCCTTACCCTTCCACGGAACAATATCTTGCTATCCTGAGCGCCGCGAACGACCTGCTGCTCCTCTTATTGCGCGCGCGGCACCCCAGCGCGCCATCAACCACCTAGTTCTTCGCCGTCGATCGTCCCGCCACCATCGCCGCCGCCAACCGCCGCACGCTCTTGAGCAACTGGCCCAGCGCTTCCGATGCTGGCGCATTCAACGTCGACGGTTTATCCAGCACTGCGTCGCTGTATCCTTCTTCCACCATCTGCTTCGCAGCCGCCCCAAACCGCTTCGCGCTCGCATCCTCCATCGCCAGAAACCGGAACGCCTGCGCTAGCGGTACGCCATCCGCTCCGCTCTGCAAAAATTCGATGTGTGCGCAAACCTTACCGTATACCGTTTTCATCGTAATGTCGCCCATCGTGCCCTGCGGAATCGGCCCCTTCGACAACACCGCCGACCCACCCGTAAGCGATAGCCGTTGCAACACGCCGACAAATCGCGATTCGCCAACCGCAAACAGCGCTCGCTCGCGACCCGGCACGCGAATGCGCGGCGCGCGCGGCCCTCTCGCCGCTTTACGAGACTTCGTCACCAACTTCTTGACCATGTTTGTGGACGTTCGACTTCCGACCTTCGAAATCACCCAGCAACAGCATGGCAACCGCGGGATCAGCGGTCAAGGTTACCTCCGTGCCATCGGCGCGATGGCTCTGCCCCCCGTCTTTCCTTCGCGTCCCCGTCGCGCCCTTGGTGGTTCAAGCTCTCTGCAAGCCGCGCGCCACAACCGCTGGCTTTAACCGCAATGTCTCCGCGCACGCCCCGTCGTTTATACTCTCCTGTTTGGCCTGCACGACCCGGCAAGCACCGGACGGGAGCTGATTCGTGAAGATTTTGGTTTGCATGAAGCAAGTGCCGCAGAAAGACGCTCCGCTCAAACTAAACGAGTCGGGCACCTGGATCCGCGAAGACGTCTCCTACGAGGTCAACGAGCCCGACGCCTTCGCCCTCGAAGAAGCACTCCGGCAGAAAGAAAAACATAAGGGCGAAGTTGCCGTCATTACCGCCGGACCGTCCCGCGCCTCGCAAGTGTTGCGCGAAGCCCTCGCCAAAGGGGCCGACCGCGCCATTCATCTCGAAGACGCCGCTTTCGTCGGACTCGACGCCTACAACACCGCCCGCGCCATCGCCGCCGCCATCAAAGACGAATCCTTCGACCTCATCTTTACCGGCCTGCAATCGGACGACTACGGATACGCGCAAACCGGCGTCATCCTCGCCGAAATCCTGGGCCTGCCTCACGCCACCATCATCATGCAGATCGAGAAAACCGACACCGGAATCCGCGTCAAGCGCGAGCTCGAAGCCGGATTCTTCCAGTTTGTCGACATGTCCTTGCCCGCCGTCCTCACCATCCAGTCGGGCATCAACAAGCTGCGCTACGCCACATTAATTGGCATCAAACAAGCCAAAACCAAGCCCATGCGCAAAGTCACTCTGGCCGAAGTACAGTCCGCGGTCGGCGATAACTTGCAAAAAATCGAAAAACTCTATCTCCCGCAAAAATCAAAGAAGACCGAATTCCTCGAAGGCACTCCGGCCGAAGTCGCCAAAAAGCTGGTAGAAAAAATGAAGAACGACCTGCGGATAATTTAAGCACCTGGTTCCCAGTAATTAGTACCGAGCGAGAGCCGGGGCTGTTACTGGATACCGGGTACTGGATACTGGGTACCGATCATGTCGACAATTCTAGTAATCGCCGAACAACGCGAAGGCAAACTCAACCGCGTCTCCTGGGAAACCATCGCCGCCGGCCAAGCCATCGCCGCCCAAACCGGATGGACCCTCGAAGCCGCCGTGTTAGGCTCGAACATCGCCTCCATCGTCGCAGAAATCGCCGCCAAGAAGCTGGCGAAAGTCTATGCCATCGAGTCCCCGAAACTCGATCCCTACACCCCCGACGCCTTCGCCTACGCGCTCAAAGATTTTCTTGGCAAGCATCCCGCGAAACTCGTCCTCATGCCCCACACCTACCAGGTTCGCGACTTCGTCCCCAAGCTCGCAACCGCCCTGCAAACCACCGCCATCAGCGACGTCATCGGATACACCCACGCTTCCGACAAACTTCTATTCACGCGCCAGATGTTCCAGGGAAAATTCGTCGCCGACGTCAGCTTCTCCGGCCCCGGCCCATACTTCGTCACCTTTCAGAACGGATCCTTCCGCGCCGACAAGGTCGAAGCCGCATCCGCCGCCGCCCCCGTCGAAACCGTCGCCGTGGAAATTCCCGACGGCACCGTCCGCAACCACCCGCAGGAAGTTTTCAAAGAAGCCAAGCAGGCCGTCGATCTCACCCAAGCCGAAATCATCGTCTCCGTCGGACGCGGCATCAAAGAGCAAAAAAATATCGACCTCGCCAAACAGCTCGCCGACGCCCTCGGCGGCGAACTCGCCGCTTCCCGTCCCATCTGCGACAACGGATGGCTCCCCATGGACCGGCAGATCGGCTCCTCCGGCCAAACCGTCGCTCCCAAGCTCTACCTCGCTCTCGGAATCTCCGGCGCCATCCAGCACATCGTCGGCATGAAAGGCGCCCGCAGCATCATCGCCATCAACAAAGATTCCGAAGCCCCCATCTTCGAAATCGCCGACTACGCCGTAGTAGGGAATCTCTTCGACATAGTCCCACCACTGATCGAAGAAGTGAAAAAGGCCAAGGGGTAGTTTTGGGTTTCTTGACGTATTTTGCTTCCCGAATCTCCACTGCTGGGGCGGAGTTTTTAACAACCACGCGATTTTACAGCGGCTGACAGATATCTGCTGCCAACTCTTGCGGTGAAATATCCGCTAATCAAAAAAAATTGTCTTTTGCTTGCCAGAGAGAGATTGATGCCGATCCGTTCATGCACTGCAACCGTCACCACTCTCCTTGACACACATTTGAGTGCCCTCTATCGTTGTACGTTCTTTATCTCTTCTTTGAACCAAGTCAATGACCCGCCATTCAACATCCCGTCCTACTTACATCCTTTATTTTTTAGCTGCTGTTACGGCTCTCACGGCTTTCTCCGTTTCGGCTTATGCTGCCGAAGACTGGTTGCCTATCTCTCAAGACGAACTGAGGATGACGAGCGAGCCCAAAGCTCCCGGCGCTCCTGCCATCTACCTTTATCGACAAGTGGATCGCGACGATGTAAACAGCCGACAGACGACCTACGAGCGCATCAAAATTCTCAATGAGGAAGGTCGTAAGTACGCCAACATCGAGATCCCTTTTCTCAAAAATCGCGACAACATTAAGGACATCAAGGCGAGAACCATTCAGCCCGATGGTTCCGTCGTGGATTTGGCCGCGAAACCTTACGAGACGACTATCGTAAAAGCTAAGGGCCTACAATATCTGGCGAAAACGTTCGCCATGTCTGACATTCATGTCGGCAGCATCATCGAATATCAGTACACCGTTGAAATGAACCCGTACTGGGTTTATGACTCTTATTGGCTTTTGAGCGCCGACCTGTTTACGAAATATGCCAGGTTTTCGCTCCGTCGCTCACCTTCCTTCGCGTTGCGCTGGAGTTGGCCGAACGGGCTTCCGGAAGGTGCTCACCCCCCCAAAGAAGATCATGGAGTGGTGCGGTTGGAGGCGCAGAATATCGCGGCCTTCCAGTTAGAAGATTACATGCCTCCCGAACGCGAACTCAAAATGCGCGTCGATTTTGTGTATGAGTCCTGGAACAAGGAGAGCGACCCAGCGAAATATTGGGAGAAATACGGCAAAGCGCAATATGAAGCGAATGAGAAATTCCTCGATAAGCAGAAAGCCATGGAACAGGCCCTCGCCACTTTCGTCCAGCTGTCTGATGATCCCCAAAGCAAGCTGCAAAAGATATACACGAGGGTACAAGAACTGAGAAATTACTCGTTTGAGCCCGAAAAAAGTTGGCAAGAGCAGGAACGCGAAAAACGCCGTGAGATCGAGCATGTCGACGATGTCTGGAAGCAGCGGGGTGGCAATGGATCTGCTATCAATCTCCTGTTTGTTGGCTTGGCAAAGGCGGCCGGGATGGAGGCTTTCTTTGTCAGGGTATCCACCCGCGACTCCTATTTCTTCACTCCCAAGTTGATGAATTCGAGCCAACTGAATAACAACGTGGTCTTGGTGAAGCTGGCCGGCAAAGATCTCTACTTTGATCCAGGAACTGCCCACTTGCCATTCGGCCTGCTGCCCTGGTATGAAACCGGCGTTAAAGGGTTTGTTGCCACTAAAGAAGGAGGTACTTGGATCGAGACTCCTCGTCCCGACTGTGACACCACAAGAATCGAGCGCAAGTCCGATCTTCGGCTTACGGAAGACGGCGTGCTCGACGGCAAGGTGATCGTGACTTTCACCGGCCTCGAAGCCTTCGGGATGAGAATGGATGCCGAGAACAAAGATGACAGCGCTCGCAAGAAGATGCTGGAAGACTCCGTAAGCGAGGACCTGCCCGCAGACTCGGAAGTGACTCTCATCAACAAGCCAGAGTGGTCCGGTTCTTCTCCCACGTTAGCGGTTGAGTTTATGATCAAGGTCCAGGGCTGGGTCATGAGCGCCGGCCGGCGACAACTGTTCCCCACTGGACTCTTCGGAGCTGGCGAAAAACACTTATTCGAACATGCTAATCGCGAGCATCCGATCTACTTCCAGTTCCCCAGCGTTAACCTGGACGACTTGATCGTCGCGTTACCCTCAGGATGGCGGATCGAAAAACTGCCCGCCCCGGCTAACGAGAACCATGGGCTCGTTGAATTTAAGACAAACGTGGTGAGCGATCACGGATCGCTTCACATTTCTAGAACTCTCCGAATGAATGTTTTCATGCTGGATACTTCCAGCTACGGGGCACTCCGCGATTTCTTTCAGAATGTGAGGTCAGCCGATGAACGGCAGGTCCTTTTGCGGCCCGCAACTTAGCAAGAACGGGCTGGCGGTCATAATCGGAATCATTTTGCTCTCCTCCGCGGCTCAATCCACTTTTGCCGGAGACGCTCCAGCCTGGATGCACGCCCTCGCCTCGTCGCCGCTGCCCGATCACACAGATGAAACCAATGCTGTCGTACTTTACGACGAGCAAATTGTCACGGTGGTCTCGGCCGACAAGATTAAGAATCATGTTCGCAAAGCCTACAAGATCCTTCGCCCAGGAGGTCGCGCCTATGGCGATGTTTCCGTGCCTTTCAATCCCAGACAAAGGATCAACCGGCTGCACGGGTGGTGTATCCCGGCCCTGGGAAAAGACTATGAGGTGAAAGATAAGGATGCCGTGGAAGTTGCCTTGCCGAAAATCGAAGGTAGCGAGCTCATCTCTGATGTAAGAAGTAAATTCCTTAGCATTCCAGCCTCTGACCCCGGCAGCATCGTTGGCTACGAATACGAGCTTGAAGAACAGCCTTTTGCACTGCAAGACGATTGGTATTTCCAGGATGCGATCCCCGTTCGCGAATCGCACTACCGTCTGTCCTTACCTCCGGGGTGGGAGCTCAAAACAACCTGGTTCAACGCCCCTGAGAGTCAGCCTGCACGGTTGGGAAACGAGTGGGAGTGGTCTGCCACAAATATCAAGGCCGCTGTTCCCGAGTTTGATATGCCGCCCTGGCGAGCCGTTGCCGGGCATATGGCTGTCTCGTTCGTTCCCGCCAGCGGTGCACCAGGCAAGAGCTTTGGCACTTGGCAACAGATGGGCTTTTGGTATGCCGATCTAACGATGGGACGCAGCGACCCTTCTCCCGAAATCAGGCAGAAAGTTGCGGATCTAACCGCTGGCAAACCCACGACATTGGCCAGGATTCAAGCAATTGCCGCCTTCGTGCAAGCCGATATTCGTTACGTTGCTATCGAACTCGGCATTGGCGGATGGCAGCCCCATCCGGCGGCCGATGTATTCGCTTGGCGTTATGGTGATTGCAAAGACAAAGCAACCTTGATGGCCTCAATGTTGCACGAGATCGGAGTGGACGCCTACTTCGTTGTCATCAACATCAATCGAGGTGTCGTCTCGCAAGCGCCACCACCCGACGTGGGAGCCTTTAATCACGTGGTCTTAGCGATCAAGTTACCCGACGAAGTCAAAGACAATTCCCTCGACGCGATTCTGTTTCACCCGAAACTCGGCAGGTTGCTCTTCTTCGATCCCACAAACGAATTTACGCCATTCGGCCAGATCGGCGGCTACCTCCAAGAGAACTATGGACTTGTCGTCGCTGGCCAAGGCAGCGAATTGCTAGAACTTCCCAGACAGTCAACCGACACCAACGGCATTCGCCGCACCGCCAGAATGAAACTCGGGTCCGACGGCACACTCGAAGGCGACTTCGAGGAAGTGCGCGTTGGCGATCGCGCTGTCCAGCAGCGCGAGGCTTTTCGCTCCGTCATGAGTGAGGCGGACCGCGTCCGACCCGTTGAGCAACTCCTCTCCCAAGCCTTCTCCAAATTTCGAATGACGCGCGCCAGCGTCATCAATCCCTTAGCCATCACTGAACCTTTCGGCTACCACTATTCCGTCGTCGCCCCCGAGTATGCCAAAGTGACCGACGACCTTTTACTGGTACGCCCACGCATTGTCGGCAGCAAGAGCAGCACATTCCTCGACACCAAGGAGCCACGCCGATTTGCCGTCATGTTCGACGACCTTGTCAAGGACACCGATTCTTTTGAAATTTTCATTCCATCTCTCTTCGTGGTCGAAGACCTGCCGCCGCCCGTCGACGTCGACTACTCCTTTGCCAGCTATCACAGCAAAACCGATTTCACGGCAGGCGTTCTGCGCTACACGCGCACCTTCGAGATAAAGGAGTTCACCATTCATCTCGACAAGATCGAAGAGCTCAGGAAGTTTTATCGCCTCGTCGCAAACGATGAGCGCGGCACCGCAGTCCTGCGGCGGAGCGCCAAGTAGGGCTTACCTACACGGCCCTGGCGACGCGCAAGGCCACTGCCAAGTTAGCGGGATCAGCAGCGGGGTACATCGATGGAGGATCAAGGGCGCACGGAATGGCGACGAGATACGCCGAGTTACGAGCCCGCTTCGACAGTCCCCAGGTGGGCCACAGTCAGCCGCAGGTATTTATACGGATTCACCGGCACATCATTAATCCGTACTTCATAGTGAAGATGCGGACCAGTCGACCGTCCGCTCAGTCCAACGTATCCGATCGTATCGCCGCGATGGATGTATTGCCCGGCCGTAACCGCAAAGCTGGAAAGATGTCCGTAGCGGGTCGAGATGCCATGTCCGTGATCGACCATGATGGCGCGTCCATAGCCGCCGAGAAAGTCGGCAAAGACAATCACACCGTCGGCTGGAGCAATCACCGGAGATCCCACGCTCGCTGAAATATCGACGCCCGAGTGGAACGCGCCTTCTCCGTTAAACGGATCAATGCGCTCGCCAAAAGACCCCGTAACCTGCCCCTCAACCGGCCACAGATTGGGAGCGGAATTCGCCCGTACCCAATCCGCCGTCGTCGAGTTTCGCGTCAGTCCCAGCGAAATACCCACGCTCGCCGCCCCGCTCAGCGCCGTGTGCTTCAGCGCGTAAAGCTGGTCCAGCGACGAATCAATCTGCGCTTCCTGAATCTGCTCCGTCGAAGCCACCACCATCGCTGGATTCGACTTCAACCCATACAGCGCCGAAACTTCGCTCGCCAGCGAACCGAGCGACGCCACCTGAATGTCACGTTCCTTAGCCACTTGCTCGAGCCGCGAATAGCGGTCCTTCAACTGCGCATCTTCCGTCCGCAGCTGGTTATAATGCTCGACCTTTGCCAACATCCGCGTATACGAGCTGGCAATGCCCGTCAGGCAAAGCGCTCCGATCGCCGCCCCGGCCAGCAGAACATAGAGATATTGGACCGGAATCGTGATCTTGCGAAGCTGCCCTGCTTCGTCGCGCGCCACAAAAAATATGTAAAAGCGTTTACGCAATAGCGGACTTCCATGTATACGAGATTTTTCGCTTCGAATCCCTGCCCTGAGCGGAACCGTCTTGCTCGAGCTCGGAATCCTGATTCCACCAGTCGCTGTCGGGAAGCGAACCGGCTCCAGCCACAAACCACGGAACCAGGCAAGCCGATTGCCAATTTCCCTGCAACTGATTCTAGTGGCAGTACTTGGTTCGGCAAATTGTTCTATGAACGGCGAGTTAAACGTAACAAACCTGATCCCCCCTGTCAACCGCGCTGCCGCCTTTTGGATGGTTACCCAAGGCAGGGTGGTTGTGCTGGCCATTCGGTCAGTTCTCGGCCTGCCAACCTCCAGCAAGCTCTAGACCCTACAGTAAACCCTGTATGCGTTTCTCGAGTTCGTCAACTTTGCGGCAACGACTCCCGCTCCGCTTTCGCGTAGAATTCGCGCAAATCGCCTGCCCTCCGACCGCCATCCCGCCGCGCTATAGTGATCAAGTGCCTCCGCGCAAGAAAAGACTGAGCGAAAAAAGATTGATCCAGCAAATCCGCCGCTACGCCCCTGCCCGACCATCCGTCCCCATCGGCATCGGCGACGATTGCGCCGTGCTCCGCATTCCCGCCGCGCACGAAATGCTCGTCACCACCGACTTCTCCATCGAGAACATTCACTTCCGCCGCGACTGGCACACTCCCGACGCCGTCGGCCGCCGCTGCCTTTCCCGCGGACTCAGCGACATCGCCGCCATGGGTGGCGATCCGCAAGCCGCCTTTCTCTCGCTCGCCGTCCCCATTGATTGTCCCCGAAAGTGGATCGATCGCTTCCTGCAAGGCCTGCTCACCCTCGCCCAAGAATTCAGAATTCCGCTCGCCGGAGGCGACACCTCCGCATCCCCTGCCGGCATCATGGCTGACATCGTGGTCGTGGGCTCGGTCCCGCGCGGTAAGGGCATCCTCCGCTCACAAGCCAAAGTCGGCGACCAAATCTACGTCACAGGAGACCTCGGTCACTCCGCCGCCGCGCTCGCCTCTCTCCTGCAATCGCCCTCCCGACTGCGGCGCCGTCAGTCGCTTCGCTCGCAACCTCGAGTTGCCGTCGGCCAATATCTCCGCCGCCACGCCTTGGCGTCTGCCATGATCGATCTCAGCGACGGCCTCTCCTCCGACCTCGATCACATTTGCCAGGAGAGCCATGTCGGCGCGGAACTCGACCCCGAAGCCATTCCTCGCGCCCACGTATCCTCAGGAAAAACGCAGGTCGCACTCGATTTCGCCCTCCATGGCGGAGACGATTACGAACTGCTCTTCACCTCCTCCGCCGTCATACCCAAGGCAATTGCCGGCGTTCCCATCACCCAAATCGGCCTCATCACGCGCGGCGTTCAAATGAAGCTGATCACCGCCAACCGCAAATCGCACATTCTAGAACCCAAAGGCTGGCAGCACTTTTCGAAGGATCCTTAAGCTTTCCTGATTGGCAATTTGAGACCGCGCTTCAGGAAATTTCGTTTTGGAGTTGGAAATTTGACAATGCACCCTGCGGTTCGTATCAGGTCATCGCTTTCAGCGATGCCGAAGACTCGTCCGTGAAATTGCCCCTCTAGGGGCCGCTCTGCGTCGTCTCAAGCAGGTGACTTTCGTTACCTGCCTTTCGTGACGTTCCAACGCTACAGTGAACCCATGCGAAACCTATCTCTCCTCCTGGCGTTCTGTGCCGCGCTCCTGGTCCCATCGTTCGGACAGGCCTCCGCACCTCTCAAAATCAAAGTCGATAACGACTACGTGCAGCGCCAGTTTGGAAAAGGATTCACCATCATCCCCGAGATCGAACCGATGTACGGCGACCTCGACGGCGACGGTGTCGAAGATGTCGTCATCGCAGCACGCTGCAAAAACCCCTTGCCCGATCAAGCCGAGCACAATTTCACCGTCGTTGATCCTTACTACGAGTTTTATGGCTACGGTGATCCCAAAGTCACGACCACGTTCAGCGAAGCCGATCCAGCCTTGCGCGGACTGATGGTGCTGATCGTTCGCGGCTCCGGACCCGATGCCTGGCGCTCCGCCATCCCCAAGGCCAAATTCGTTCTCGTGCACGTGCCCTTCCGCTCCATCACCGTCAAGAAGATGAAGCTGCGAAGGAAAATGATCGAAGCGATCTACGTCGAAGAAGCCGGCGAAACACAAGAAAGTTCCGCCGTGTACTTCGACGGTCACACCTTCCGCTACGTGCCGATGGGCGGCAGCATGGAGTAGTTCGCAGAAGAAATGGCCCCATCGGGAAACTTTCCCAAATCAGTGGTGGACTTCGAGAAGTGAATCGTTCATCGCGGAAAACTACGCGAATATATTTGAACAGTGTCTCAAAGAAGGTACTCGAGAGACACTTCCGCCGAACTGCACGAAGCGCGGCTGGCCGGTTTCCGACACATGCCGACTGAGCGGTGGTTGCCCGAAGTGCTAATGCAGAGCTCCTCACGAAACCGGGACACTCGAAGTGAAATCCGTGGAAGAAGTTCTTGCCGAACGTCAGGCGCAGCTTCAAGACGCTTACGGCCCTAGTCAGACGAGCAGACTCGAAAAGAACTCATAGTCACGATTCAAGAAGCCAAGTGCCAACTTCCTCTGCTCGACAGCAAGAGAAGAGCCAAGCCGCAAAGAACGAAAAAACGGACGCTGTAGTAATCTTCCAGTTCGCCGTGCCGCATTCTCTGCAATTCCGCGTTTTGCCGCAGTCGCTGGCTGTTTGGCGTCTCGCTCCGAACGCCGAACTTCCCGCAGGCTTGATGGATGCGGCATTCTCCGCCGTGGTTCGCACATCCGAGGAACTTTCGCTCGTCGTCTTAGAAGAAGCGTGCTCAGCACGTCGGCTTCCGTCCTTCGCTCTCGTCGAGCGGGGATGGATCGGCCTGCAGCTCCGTGGTCCCTTCCCTTTTTCTCTGACCGGAGTGTTGGCTTCGTTTCTGCAACCGCTGGCCGACGCGAAGATTTCCATCTTCGCGATTTCAACGTTTGATACGGATTATGTGTTGATCAAGCGCGAGAACTTGCCGCAAGCGTTGATGGCGCTCAAGGCCGCTGGACACGAAAAGATCGGCGAAGAGACTGCTTAATCCTGAGTCGCGGGTGCGAGGCTGCAGATTCTGTTTCGCCTTACACTGCTTTATCGAATAACTGGCTCCCGGCCTGCTCGGGGCCTTCGAGAACATCCACCAGATGCCCCGCCAGTTGTTCCGCCTGCTTCCGAATCTCTGGAACCGCCGTCGTCTCCCAAAGTCTCCCTTTCCGCGTTGGTCCGATCGTAAAAAGTGACCGCGACGGTTTGCCGCGATAGTCGATCAGCGCTCCTTCTGAATCCGCATCCAGCCCTAGAAACAACGAGTCGGGACGCGCCAGTCCTTGCGCGAACAAACTCGTGATCAGCGAATCTTCGATCCGCCGGCAGTCCGTCTCCGAACCCGTGCAGTTGATTACCCGATGCGCGTGCATGTGCTTGATCGTGGCCGCTCCCCGTTCGCGATACGTGATGTCGGCCCGCCCGTTCTCTTCGCGATACTCCGTAATCCGTCCCGTGTGAAAGCGGATTTGCCCCTCCGCTTCCATGTCCGAAAAAATGTCCGAGATCTCCGGTGCCAGCCGGTGCCGGTGCACATCCCAATACGGGCGCACATGCCGCAGAAATCGCCTTTGCTCGTTTACAGGAAGCGACTGCCAGATCCGTTGCGTCGCCGGACGCAATGTGTCCACCACCCCGCGCCAGTCAACTCCTTGTTTTTCGGCCGCATCCACCTGCCCCCGAATCATGTGCAGCAAACCGCGCGTCGTTCGCGGCGCATGCTCGTCCCAAAACGCCGGCCAGTCCTTACTCGGCTGATGGCGGCTCGGAACCAGCCCCTCCCGGGAGAGAACGTGAATTGTCCCGCGAAACCCCTTCGACTTCAGCCCCATGATCATGTCGACGCTGGTCAGTCCAGAGCCCAGCAGAAGCACGCTGGCGTCCTCTGCCAGACCTTCGAGCGCCTTTTCTGACCACGCAAACTGCACATAAACCGAACTCGCCGGACCTCGAAACGAATTGCCAAAGGAACGGCTCAGCGAACCGCTGCCCTCAAGCCCCGGAATCTTCGGCGCGCTCGGCGGAAAATTGCCCGTCGCTAAAATCACGGCCCGCGCCTGGACCTCCGAACCGTCCCGCCGCTGCACCGCAACCTTCCCCTTGCGCCGCTGCACCGACAACGCTTCGTCCTGAATCCATTGAAAACGCTCGCGTCCCTGTTCGGCGAGCGTCCGGTTGAAAATGCTCCCCACATAGTCTCCATAGACCGCGCGCGGTAGAAAACTTCGTGCCTGCGCCGACACGTGGTAGTTGTTTCGCGCCCAGTGCAGGAAATCTTTCGGATCGCCGGGAAACGCCCCCATCTCTCCCGCAGGAACGTTCAACAGATGAAAGCGGTGCGGAGAACGGTAGGCCAGCCCTCTTCCGGGCGTGGAATTCGGATCGAGAATGGCAATCGACAGCGCTGTTGTACGCCGCAGCAAGTGCACTGCGAGCATGGTGCCGCTAAATCCGCCTCCGATGATTAGCAAGTCGCTTTGGGGAGTTGACACGACTACTCCAGCTTAATGTCGATCATAAGAATAGACATTATTGCCTTTGTAAGCAAGTTTGAGGCCATTTGAAAAGCCCGCAAACCCCTCCAAAACCGTTGCCAGCGCTGCTTGCCCTACCCGAGATAAAATCCATGACGCAACGAAACTGCAAACCATTGCACTTCCCATTCCAGATCGAGAAAGGAAACATGCCCGAGCCGGATGCCCATGCCTCGCCGTTCGACCCCGCTTTTACGCCGAATACTGCCCCAAATTCGCCATAAACCCTTCCAGATGTTCAAATAGAAAGAAATACATAGATTGAGACCTTTTCCAACGAATTCATGTCCAACACTCTTACGCCGCCAGCCCAATCCGTCACCCTGCGCCGCAAGATGAAAGCGGCTGAGCGCAATGTCCACGGATTGTGGCAAATCATGAAAGCCGTCGCTTCGACCGACCATCCCCTTCTCGCCCATCTCATCCCCATACGCCGCTGCAATCTGGCCTGCACCTACTGCAACGAGTTTGACGACTTCTCTAAGCCCGTCGCGACCGACCAGATGCTGCGCCGCGTCGACTTGCTCGGCGACCTGGGCACCTCCGTCATCACCATTAGCGGAGGCGAGCCACTGCTGCATCCGCAACTCGACGACATCATCCATCACATGCGTGTGCGACGCATCGTCTCCGGCCTCATCACCAACGGATACCTGCTGACCGCCGACCGCATCCAGCGCCTCAACCGCTCCGGCCTCGAATGGCTCCAGATTTCCATCGATAACGTCAATCCCGATGAAGTCTCCAAAAAGAGCCTGAAGGTTCTCGACCGTAAGCTGCAGTTGCTCGCCGAACACGCCGACTTTCACGTCAACATCAACTCCGTAGTCGGAGGCGGCGTGAGCTATCCGCAAGATGCTCTCACCATCGGCAAACGCGCGCTGGAATTAGGATTCAGTTCGACCGTCGGAATCATCCACGACGGCTCCGGCCAGGTGCAGCCCCTGAACGACGAAGAGCGCCGCGTGTACAACGAAATGAAGGGACTCGAAAAGCGCAGCTTCACCCGCGTCAACGCCTTTCAAGACAACATCGCCCTCGGACGCCCGAACGAATGGCGTTGTCGCGCCGGCGCCCGCTATCTCTACATCTGCGAAGATGGATTAGTCCACTACTGCTCGCAGCAGCGCGGCTATCCCGGCACACCGTTGGAAAAATATACGATTGCCGATATCCGCCGCGAGTTCCACACCGAAAAATCCTGCGCCCCCCACTGCACCGTCTCCTGCGTCCATCAGGTCTCCGTCGTAGACGCCTGGCGCGCCCCCCAGCATCCCGCTCCGCCCTCCCAGCCCGCAAGCCAGCTAGTCAATATCGAGTAATGGCCGTCAGGCTCAGCCATCAGCCGTCAGGTAAATCTTCCGAAGCAATCGACATCTTCGAAGGCCTGCGGATGATGGCTCCCCGCGTCTGTGCAATGAGCGGGAAGCCGCGAACTCCTCGGAAAACCTGACGGCTGACCGCTGCCCTAAAACGTCGTCGCCACCGAGAACCGGAACGTCTTCCTCGGTTCCAGCAGGGTGTAGTGGGAGCCTAACGTCGCCCGGGTGAGGTTATAGGTATAGTTTCCTGCGCCGTAGTCCTGGCAGGTCGGCCCCGCCACGGGGCACGGGAACATCCCGCGTGTGATCTGAACGGGAGGCTCCGCGCTTCCATCCAACCGCAGCGCGTTATACGCGTAGTAAATGCGGAACGGCGCATTGACCACTGGCAGCATCGTCTGCAATTCCAGCCCAGTCGACATGCGGGGAACCCAGTTCGTGCCCGGCACCGGACTCAGGTATTGCGAGATCCCACCAATCTTCGAGCCGCCCTGGCAGCTATACCCGTTGCTTGCATTCGGCGGCGTCGGACACCCGAAGTACGTATTCGCCAAGGTCGAATATTGTGTCGGATTGATCTGCAACTGCGAATTCCGCAGAATCGGATCCACGCCCGTATCTACAAACGGCGCAATCGCCACCGGCCCTGCAATCGTGATCCGGTACTCCAGGTTGCCGTGGATACTCAGATCGCCGCCGGGCGTCGTCAACTGTTGGTACGGAATCGGAATGTTGATGCAGTTTGACGTACATGTTGAGCCGTTCGAACCCACCGGGAAATTCGGATTCGCCGGCAGGAACTGTCCCGTCGGACTGCGCAGCGCCACCGTCTGCGCGCTCGGCAAATAAGCAATCGGCGAAACCGTTCGTATGTCGAAGCCGCGCAAGTCGTTTTCGCCGCCGAGGTAGGCGCGTTCAAATGGAGGCGCTACGATCCCGCCAAAGCCCGTAATAAACGATCCCTGCACATTGAATCCCAGCGCATTCCGCCGCTTCTGCATCGGGAAAAACTGCTTGAATTGCACGATCGGCCGGATCGTATGCACCGTCCCCCCCAATCCCGCAAACTCGCCGCCGATGAATAAACTCTTGCCGTGATGCGGCGCGTAGGCCGCGTCCAACGTGTTCATCGTGAAACTGGGAGTGATCTTGCTCGTGATAATCCCATTCAGCGCGTTCGGTCCCGTGATGCCGCGGAAATTCAAATTCTCAAACAGCAGCTTCGAAGCGCTGCTCACCGCGACCAGCGACGACCGGTCAAACGAATAACTGATGCCCACGCGCTTGAACGAATGTCCCTTGCGCAGCGGATAACTCAGCGTTCCAGTGATGCCCGTGCTCGATTGCGAATAGTTCTGGTAATTCTGCAGGTATTGCGACGGCAAATTCAGATTCTGCCCCGTCGCGATCGCATACTGCCGCGCCTGGTCGTAACTCGTCTTTCGTGTGTAGACGTTGAAACCCGCTTGGATCGGCCGGTCGAACAAATACGGCTCCGTAAATCCAAACACCAGGTCGCGCTGGTAATTTCCCAGGCTCGCCTGCACCGACAACGTCTCGCCCAAACCGAGAAAGTTGTTGGTTGCATAATTAATGCCCACAAACGCCCCAGCCAGGCCGCTGACTCCGCCTTGCAATCCGATACTGTTCTTGCCTTTTTCGTGCACCTTCAACGTCAGGTCCACCGTGCCCGCTTTTTCGTCGAGGTGGCGTTCGGTGGTGTTGGGATCGTCAGGCTTGAGCTGATCGAAATATCCCAACTGGTTCAACCGCAGCAAGCTCAACTCCCACAGCCGCGAGTTGTAGATCTGCCCTTCTTCAAGCGCCACTTCGCGCCGGATCACCTTATCCCGCGTCGTCGTATTTCCCTGGAACTCGATCCGCCGCACATAAAACTGCTTGCCTTCGTCCACATCGATTATCAGGTCGATCGTCTTCTTCTCGTCGTCAAACTTCGTATCCGGCACCGGCGTGAAGTTGATGAACCCGGCCTCGCCGTACGCCTTCGTCAAATTCTTCAGCCCAGTCGCAACCTTGTCTCGGCTGAAAATATCGCCATCTTTCATCGGAAACAAGTTGCGTAACGCCGTCACATTCGAAATCGCTTTATTGTTCTTAAACGTAATCGTCCCCAGGTGGTAGCGCTCTCCCTCTGTGATCGGCATGGTAATGTCCACCGATTTTCCCAGCCCCGGCTGCAGCCCCGGTATATGAAACCCCGTCCGCCCCGTGTCGTGAATCTCCGTCTTCGGATCATCCACCACAACCTTGAAATACCCTCGGTTCTGGAACTCCGCCCGCACCCGTTCCGTGTCCTCTTCCAACTTCGTCGCGTCGTACGTCTTGGCAAACAGGTTTTCCAGGAAGATCGACTTCGGAATCCCGATCGGCTTCAAGTTCTTCATCGCCGCCCGCAGTGTCCGGTCATTAATGTGCTTGTTCCCGCGGAACCGTATATGCCCCACTTTGACCTTCGGCCCTTCCCGGATCACGAACGTCACGCCCACCGCTGCCGGAGGTATCGGCCGAATTTCCGTCCGAATCGTCGCAAATTGCCTTCCGTGCTCCGCCAGCAGCTCCTTCAAGACCACTTCCGCCTTCTTGATCTTCGTCGGATCGTACTGATTCTCTACCGACAGCCCGACCTTCCGCTCCTTAAAACGATCCAGCACGTCGCTGGTCGAAACCGCATTCAGGCCCGTGTAGTTGATCTCGCGGATCGTCGGCCGCTCTTTCAGGTAAATATGCAGAATCCACCCCTTCGGATTCTGTTCCCGCTCGAACCGTATATCCTCGAAGTATCCCGTGTTCCACAACGCATTGAAATCGCGCTCGATCGCAGCGTTGTCATAGACATCGCCGACTTTAGTAAAGATGCGCGCCTTCACCGTATCCGCCGGAATTCGCCGGTTGCCGTGTACGTCGATGCCCACAACTAAATCCTGCTGCCCCAATGCCGGAAGAGTCAGCGCCTGTAACACCAGCGCCAGCAGCCCAAGCAACGCCACAATTCGATTCCAGACAAAACGCCCCGACACAAACCCCTCCCTCCAATGGCTTTGGGAGCAATGAGATGGAGAGGATTTGGCGTCTCTCAGCGGACCCTTATCGTCGCCCCCGTGGGCGCACGTAGGAATAGCATGATGCCGAAAATGAATTGCAACTACCTCGGAAAGCTAGAGTTAGGAAACGGTAATTATACGGTAGAGAGTGAGAACCGTCCAAGGCAGAGCATCATTTGCATCCCCCAAGCTTCGCCCGAAAAAGTTCTACTTCAACACAGACGGAATAAAACGTGGCCGCGTTGCCCATGTCGGTAAGTTTTTCTGAAGTCAGCACATTGATATTCTGGCCGTCCGGACTCAGTCGCGCCCAATCCAACCGCGCTGCCACCACCCCCGGAGCCACCGCGCCATCCACCCGCGCCTCTAAAACAATCTCTCCGCGCCCATTGAACGCCCGCACCCGATCTCCATTCTTGATCCCACGCGCCGACGCATCCGCCTCATTCATCTCCAGGTCGCCCATCCGCGGCTCCATCTTCCGCACCGAAAGCAAATTCGCAAACGAGGAATTCAAATGATTATCCGGCTTCCGCGCCAGCAACTCCAGCGGATATCCCCCGCGCGATCCTTTTCCATGCCGCGATTCCACCGGAGGCGTGAACGCCACCACCGGGTCCAGCCCTTGCCTCTTCAAACTCTCACTATAAAATTCCGCCTTCCCACTCCTCGTCGCGAACCCTCCCTCGGCAAACGGCAAGAACGGCTCGTATTTTCGCGAAGCCCCTGACCGTTCTTGCGAAGCCTCCGCGCTTTTTTCTCCCTCCCGCCCAAAATTCAGCCGCACAAACGGTTCTCGCTCCAATCGTTCCCGCGTAATCCCCTCCATCTTCGGGTTTTCCGCCGCCAGCGCCCGATCGATCATCCCATCCACCGATTCGCGGAAACATTCCTCCTCAAATCCCATACGCAACGCCAGCGCCCGAAACAGTTCCACATTCGACCGGCACTCCCCCCGCGGCTCGATCGCCTGGTTCGAGATCTGCAAAAAATAATGCCCGTATGCCGACTGCAAATCCTTGTGCTCAAAAAAAGTCGTCGCCGGCAAAACAATATCCGCGTAATCCGTCGTATCCGTAAAAAATTGCTCGTGCACTACCGTAAACAGATCAGGAAGCTTCAATCCCCTCACCACCTCGTTCTGATCGGGACACACCGCCGCCGGATTCGAGCTATAAACAAACAGCGCCTTGATCGGAGGATCCGTCAACGAATTCAACGCCGACCCCAGCTTCACCATATTCACCACGCGTGCCGGCCGCCCCAACGCCATCTCCATCAACTCCGGCATCTTCAGTCCCGCGCTGTTCAGCCCAAACGCACCGCTCGTCGAAAGCTGCAATCCGCCCCCAACTTCTTTCCACGATCCAATCAGACACGGCAGCATCGCCACCGCCCGCATCGCCATCCCACCGCCATCCGAGCGCTGTATGCCGTAATTCACCCGAATCACCGACGGACGCACCGTCGCATACTCCCGCGCTAGCTTCACCACATCGTCCGCCGCAATCCCCGTCCAGTGCGCGACTTTTTCCGGCGTGTAGTCCGCCGCGCGCGCCTTCAGCTCTTCAAATCCCACCGTGTAACGCGCCACGTAATCCGCGTCGTGCAAATTTTCCCGTATGACCACATGCATCATCCCCAGCGCCAGCGCCGCATCCGTCCCCGGATTGATCGGCAAATACCAGTCCGCCAGCTTCGCCGTCCGCGTCCGATACGGATCGATCACCACCAGCTTCGCCCCTCTGCGCCGCGCCTCTTCCACAAACGGCCACAAGTGCACATTATTGCCATGAATATTCGACGCCCACGCAATAATGTATTTCGATTCCGCAAACTGCTCCGGCTCCGTTCCCAGCTTCACGCCCAGCACCGTCTGCAGCCCGACTTCACCCGCGTCCGAACAAATCGTCCGCTCCAGTTGCGAAGCCCCCAGCCGGTGAAAAAATCTCCGGTCCATCGACCCGCCATTCAAAGCCGCAATCGTCCCCCCATACGAGTAAGGCAGAATCGCCTCCGGCCCAAACTCCGCCGCAATCCCCCGCAACCGCGAAACAATCTCATCCAAAGCCTCATCCCAGGAAATCCGCACCCAGCCTTGCGCTCGTGTCGACTCGGGATTTTGTGTTGATGATGGATCTTGTGTGGATGCGGGCGACCCGCCCGCATGCTCTTGCGAACCAGCCCTGCCCCCCTTTGCCCCGACTCTGCGCATCGGGTACAACACCCGCTCCGGCGAGTAAACACGGTCGAGATACTTCGCGACCTTGGCGCAAAGAAATCCCTGCGTCACCGGATGCTCCGGATCACCCTCAATCTTCGTAGCCCGCCCATCCTCGACGGTAATTAACACCGAGCAAGCATCCGGACAATCGTGCGGACAAGCCGCATGCACCACGAGCCCCATCCCCGAATTATAGATTCAAACCCGGCTGGCCCGTCCTTTTCGCGTTTTCTGCGACAGGGCGGCGATTTTGACTTTGGCGGATGCCCCATCCACGCGCGTTTCGTGCGCTTGCGCTGGGATTCCCACAACCGCCCGCATCCCGTATCCCTTCGTCCAATTCCAGCGGCGAAACCCCGGCCTCGGCTACTTCCAACAGGACGTGCTCTGGGCTCCTCCGTGTTCCCTAACCCATTTAAAATCAGAGACCTAGCCGAAGCCCCCTAACCCCATGATTCCAAGAGATCGAAAAATAAAAACGAAGAGCGAAAAGCCCAGAAAAACAATTCCTGATCTCTCTTGCTCAGTCTCGAATCGTAGCCCATGACACTCTTCTGTTGGGTTACTCGAAAGAGCCAATGGGAAAAACAAATGCGGTAGCAACGATTCTCACGCGGGAGTTGAGTGTCTTAGTCGACGAATGGCTGAAGCGTGTAAAGCTTATTCCGGAGCTCGCCTTTCTTCCGCTCGATGATGAGGATCGCTCGCGCCATCTGCCGAAGGTATTTCACGACATCGTTTGCCGGCTAAGTTCTCAGCAAAAGAACTCTCTCGGCGCGCTCGCCTCGGCCCTTGCTCACGGGAAAAATCGGCGGCGGCAGGGTTACTCGCCCGCGATGCTCGTCGAAGAGTCGAGGGTTTTGCAGGTGGTCACCTTCCAGACATTGCATCTTCACCGGCACGAACTCGATCACGAGCACTTGCTCTTGGATGTAATGGTCATCGCCGACGAGATCGATTGGCAACTGACCCAAGCCGTTGCGAGCCTGACCGAGCTACAGCTCGACAAACCTGCCGCATGACAACTTTAATCGATCTCTCTTTTTTGCCAGTTTCCAGTCAAGGAGCGCACTGCACCTGGTTCCTGTTCCAGTCATCACCGAGCAGTTTGTGAGGGCACCTTGGGGCATCGTTTTCTGTCATGAAAAAAGAACCTTCACAAAAACAGATCCTCGCCGTTCGTTGTCCAACATGTGGCGCAGCTTCCAGAGAGAGATGTGAGCTGACAAGCGGCCAGCCCCGCACCGATTCGCATCATGAACGGCGATCAATCGCGGCCGACAAACTTTCCGCCCAGCTCAAGGTCAAGGCACTCTAATGCAAAGCCGCAACATAGATACCGGCGCCCTCACGTGCGTACGGACATCGTCCGCATAGAACCTCCGAGTATCCGCGTCTCCCGCGGCCCATGCTATCGTCGCTTGATCGCCGTTATTTGCCGGAGTTCACCATGCGGACCCTTCTTATCACCGTGCTGTTCACCTCGCTCGTCGCAGCCAGCCCCGCGCAAACCAACTGCAGCGCCATGTCTACGGGCATCGGCGCGAGCCTCAACGGATTCGTGCCCTTTCCTTCGACCAGTCTCTGGAATGAAAACATCGCCGCCGCGCCGGTCGATCCCAACTCCGAGAATTACATCAGCTTCATCGGCACAACCACGCCGCTCCATCCTGATTTCGGCTCCGGACTCTACGCAGGCCAATCCATCGGCATCCCATACATCGTCGAGAGCGCCTCGCCGCTGGTGAAAGTCAGCTTCACCGCTTACGGCAGCGAGAGTGATCCGGGACCGATGCCAATCCCGTCGAACGCCCCGGTCGAAGGCTATCCCAAACCCGGCAACGGAGATCGCCACGTCCTCGTGCTCGACCGCGACAACTGCTACCTCTACGAGCTCTATAACTCGCACGAACTGAAAACAGATAACTGGAACGCCGCTTCAGCCGCCATCTGGGATCTGCTGAGCAACGAACAACGCCCTTACACCTGGACCTCCGCCGACGCCGCCGGACTGCCCGTCTTCCCCGGCCTCGCCCGCTACGACGAATATGCCGCTGGAGCGATCCAGCACGCGCTCCGCTTCACTCTGCAGAACAGCCAGGCTGCGTTTACGCCTCCCGCGAGCCATTGGGCCGCGAACTCCAGCAATCCCTACGCCGCGCCCATGGGCATGCGCCTGCGCCTCAAAGCCAGCTATGACATCTCGGGATTTCCGCCGCAATCGAAAGTCATCCTCGCCGCGCTGCAGCAATACGGAATGATCATGGCCGACAACGGCAGCTCGATGTTTATCAGCGGAGCGCCTGATGATCGCTGGGACAACGACGATTTGGGAGCGCTGAAAGGTGTTCCAGCCTCTGCCTTCGAAGTAGTTTTGATGAACCCGATCTATACCGAGGGCAACATCCCGCAGGGATCCAACCCGACGATCGCGAGCTTCACGGCGAATCCGAAGACGGTCGCAGCCGGATCGCCCGTGACGTTGACGTGGAACGTGAGCAACTCGGAGTACAACATCGTGTCACCGCAGACAGGAGTGATACGGGGATCGTCGGTTACGGTGGTGCCGACGAAGACGACAACTTACATTCTCTATTCAACGAATCAGTATGGAAGAACTACGGCGAAGGTTAAGGTCACTGTGCAGTAGTTGAAGGTCGAGTCCTATTTGAGGATGGGACATTTTGCTTGAGTATTTCGCGAATCTCGTCCAGTCTTGATCCTTCCAGTGCACGCTTCGGAATGATGTTGAAGCAAGCGGGCGAAGTATAGAAAAGGATCTGGTTATCGCCCTCGATTGATCGAATGTAATTCTTCCATTCAACGTTGCTGGTGCCTCCATTCCAACGCCAATGCGCCCCTGATGCGTCGAGGGTCACAGTTCTGGCCCCATGCGCGCCTGGCTGCTTTAGAAATTGCCGCCGCATGGTCCAAATAGGAAGGAGATAGAGAATGGCGATCCACATGACGACCAAGCCGATGAGCGGAAACAAGTTCCTTGCGTCTTGTGCACTGGGCTTTAGCAGGAAGCCAAAAAATACGAAGGCCGCGCCGAGGCAAACTGAGAAAACGAATATCCTTCTCGCCCACTTGCGGAAACCATTGCGGTTGCGGTGGGCAACGTAGGCTTGGCGGAAGTCCCGCTCATTTAGTTCGTAGGATATTTCCATGCCCGGTTTTTCCACTCGATACAAGACAGCAAGGAAGCATGCTTCAACGTTGATTACTTGAACTCGAGCACTTCTTTCTCTTTGGCCTTGCTCATCTCTTCCATGCGCTTGATCTCGTCGTCGGTCAGCTTCTGGATTTCGTCCATGGCGCGCTTTTCGTCGTCTTCGGAGATCTTCTTATCTTTCGCGGACTTCTTGATGGAATCGTTGCCGTCGCGACGCACGTTACGAATCGCGGTGCGATGCTCTTCCAGAATGCGATGGAGATGCTTCACCATGTCCTTGCGGCGGTCTTCGGTGAGCGGCGGAACAGGCACGCGCACCATCTTGCCGTCATTCATGGGATTCAGACCGAGATCGGCGCCGCGTATCGCTTTCTCGATCACCGCCAGTTGCGAGGCATCGAAGGGCTGAACGGTGATCATCTGCGGCTCGGGCGCATGAATTTGCGCAATCTGATTCAACGGCATCTGCGACCCGTAATAGTCCACCGACACGGTGTCGAGCATGTGCACATTCGCCCGTCCCGTGCGAGTGGCGGCCATTTCGCGCCGGAAGTCTTCAACCGCCTTCTCCATCCGCGTCTTGAGTGTTGCGTAGACTTCTTTTAATGCAGGATGAGCCATTCTCTCTAAGCTCCCAACTCGCGATATCGAACCGTGAATTATAAACCGCTTTTCGCTTTTCGCCGTTCGCTCTGCGCTAAAGGCCAGAAGCAAAGCCAGGAACGGCTTCTAAGCGCTCACTCTCGAACCGATCTTTTCGCCGAGCACCACGCGGCGGATGTTGCCATTCTGATTTAGATTGAAAACGATGATCGGCAGGTTGTTGTCTTTGCACAAAGAAATCGCGGTCGAGTCCATCACTTTGAGCCCGAGGCGCAGCACGTCCATATAGGTGAGTTCGGTGAACTTCTTCGCGTCTTTGACTTTCATCGGATCGGCATCGTAGATGCCATCGACTTTGGTGGCCTTCAGAATCGCATCGGCCTTGATCTCCATCGCGCGCAGCGAGGCCGCCGTGTCGGTCGAGAAGTAGGGATTCCCCGTTCCGCCCGCGAAGATCACGACGCGCCCTTTCTCGAGGTGGCGAATGGCGCGGCGGCGAATGAAGGGTTCGGCGATCTGATTCATCTCGATCGCGGTCTGGACACGGGTGTAGACATTCTGCTTTTCGAGCGCATCCTGCAAGGCGAGGGAATTGATCACGGTCGCGAGCATGCCCATGTGATCCGCAGAAACACGATCCATATTCTTGGCCTGGTCGGCGACGCCACGGAAGAAATTACCTCCACCCACGACGATCGCCATCTGGATGCCGAGAGCGTGCACGTCGGCCAGTTCGGCTGCGACCTCATGAATGCGTTTGGTATCGACTCCAAACCCCAGATCGGCGGCGAGGGCTTCTCCGGAGATTTTCAGAAGGATACGTTTGAAGACTGGTGCAGGCATGGCAGGGCAGGTCCTTCACTTCGCATAGGATGAATTAGCTGAATGAGCGACAACAGTTTACGGATATGAGTCAACAGCTATGAGCCAATAACGATGAGTCAATAACGATGAGCAAATAACGACGGCGCGTTCGGCCAACGAACCACCGAAGGAAAGGATAAACGACAGAAGCGCAAACGAAAAGGGGTGCCGAAGCGCCCTCGAGGAAATTCAGCAATTATTTCGCGGCTGGAGCGGGCGCCTCGCCCTCGTCCGAACCTTCCGCCTTCGTGTTGACGAAAGCGACCGTCGCGGTCGCGTCGCCTACCTTGAAGCGAGCGAAGCGCCGTACGGCGATGTTTTCGCCGAGCTTGCCGACTTTGGCGGCGATCAGTTGCGAGATGCTGATGGTCTGGTCTTTGATGAAGGGCTGCTCAAGCAAGCACACTTCTTCGTAGAACTTCTCCATCTTGCCAACCACCATCTTTTCGACAATAGCTGGAGGCTTGCCGCTGGCCGCAGCCTGGGCGCGGTAGATATCCTTTTCGCGCTCAAAAGCCTCTGGCGTAACGTCTTCTTTTCGGACAAACTTCGGATCGCTCGCCGCAATGTGCATCGCGACGTCATGGACCAGCTCTTTGAAGTCGTCGGTGCGCGCCACGAAATCGCTTTCGCAGTTGATCTCGACCAGCACGCCGATTTTGCCGCCGGCGTGGATGTAGTAGCCAACCGACCCTTCGCTCGTCACGCGTGTCGCCTTCTTCGCCGCGACCGATACACCCTTCTTGCGGAGAAGGATGATCGCCTGTTCCAAATCGCCTTTGGCTTCGGTCAAGGCGTGCTTGCAGTCCATCATGGGCGCGCCAGTCTTTTCGCGTAGATCCTTTACCTGTGCTGCAGAAATATTTGCCATAGTAGTGCTCATCAGAATGTAACCCCTCGATTTCAATGTTGCAGATTTTTCAGAATTTCAAGGCGGGCCAGTCGGAGGGCCAATCAGAGCGCAAAGCAGAATGCCAACTAAGATTGAAGCCGGAAAACAGTGCAACCTTGAAAACCTGCTTGTTTCGTTTCCTACGTCTATAAAACTTGACCCGCGCCCGGATGAGCTGCGCGGGTCTGATTTCATCTTGCGGGCCTCAGGGGCTAAAGCCCCGATACTTCCGGCACCGGACGTCGCGGCTGAAGCCGCGACCTTTCAAAGCCTTTGAAGGCTAGAACCGGCGCGTTTCCGCTTGCAGTTCGTCGACATCTTCGGTGGCGGGTGAAGGACGCTTTCGGGTGCCTTTGCCCAACACATCTTCCATCCGAATCTCTTCGCCTTCGGGTCCGGTAGCAGCAACAGGAACCGCTCCTTCTGGCGCGACCTCGGCAAACAACTCTTCCGCGGCTACGTCTGGAACGACCGCTTCGGGCTCGGCCGCGACGGCCTGAATGTCAGCCATCTGCTTGTCGTCGCGAGCATGCACGCCCTCGGCGATTGACTCCGAAATCTTCGAAGTAAACAACCGGATCGCCCGCAGCGCGTCGTCGTTGCCAGGAATCACGTAATCCACTTCGCTCGGATCGCAGTTCGTATCGACAACCGCGACGACGGGAATGCCCAGCTTGCGGGATTCGCGTACCGCGATCTGCTCTTTATTGGAATCGATCACGAAGATCGCATCCGGCAGCCGCGTCATGTTCTTGATGCCAGCCAAGTTGGCTTGCAAATGCTTGCGCTCGCGCTCGAGCTTGATCACTTCCTTCTTGGGAAGCAGATCGTAACGGCCGTCGGTGGCCATTTCGTCGAGCTCTTTGAGCCGCTTCACGGATTTCTGGACCGTGATCCAGTTGGTCAGCAGTCCGCCCAGCCAGCGCTGGTTGACGTAATACATCGAGCAGCGCTGCGCCTCTTCGGCAATCGCGTCCTGTGCCTGACGCTTGGTGCCCACGAAGAGAATGATGCGGCCGTCGGCGGCCAGATCCTGCACGAATTTCGACGCCTCTTTGAACATCTTCAGCGTCTTCTGCAGATCGATAATGTAAATACCATTGCGCTCGCCAAAGATGAACTCCTTCATCTTTGGGTTCCACCGCTTCGTTTGGTGCCCGAAGTGAACGCCCGCTTCGAGCAACTCCTTCATCGTAATGTTTGCCAATCAACCTCCTAAGTTGGTCTGCATCCGGACGCTAAGAGGCCCCGGATTGCCATTCCCGTCCACCCCATCTCAGGGGAGGTGGGGGGATGAATTGAATTCCTAAGTACAGCTGGCAGCTGTCAGTTTTCAGCTGTCGGGTAGAGCGAAAAGCTAAAACCTGTCGTTGGTCGTTCGTCGTTCGCAAACCAAATCGCAAACGACTAGCGACCGACGACCATCGACTATCTCTTCGAGAACTGGAAGCGCTTGCGTGCACCCTTCTGTCCGTACTTCTTGCGCTCTTTGGCGCGAGGATCACGAGTTACCATGCCTTCCGCCTTGAGCTGCTTGCGCAATTCCGCGTTGAAAATCATGAGAGCGCGCGTGATGCCCAAGCGGACCGCGTCCGCTTGGCCAGCGATGCCGCCGCCGCAAACGTTCGCCAGCACGTTGAAGGTGGCGGCGCTGTCTGTAGACACCAACGGACGCTTCGCCGCGATGCGCTGCGAGGGCGTCACAAAGTATTCATCGAAGGCTTTGCCGTTGACCTTGAACTCGCCGCCGCCCGGACGTAGAAATACTCGCGCGATCGCCGTCTTCCGGCGTCCAGTTCCGTAATATTGCACTAATTCAGCCATGTAAGCCCTCAGCACTCAGCCGTCAGCCATCAGCTAACCCAGGTGCTTTCAACCTTTCGAAAGATTCCGCCGCGCCGGGTCGCTGAGACCTGACGCCTGCGACCTGATCTTCTACGCAAACACCTTCGCTTCGGGCTTTTGCGCCTCGTGCGGATGTTTGTCTCCTCGATACACCTTCAACTTGGTAAACATCTGCTTGCCCATTTTGTTCTTGGGCAGCATGCGCGACACGGCATCTTCAATGATCAGTTCGGGCTTGCGCACCAACCGCTTCTTCATCTCTTCCGAGCGGATACCGCCGGGATAGCCCGTGTAATGGTGATACATCTTCTGATCCGCCTTCATGCCGGTGACCTTTACCTTGTCAGCGTTAATCACGACGACGTGATCGCCCGTATCGATAAACGGCGTGTACTGCGGATTCTCTTTGCCCATCAAAATGCGGGCCACGCGCGAGGCCAGGCGCCCGAGCGCCAGCCCGGTCGCATCGACCACAAACCACTTGCGCGTAATATCCCCTTCTTTGGGGAAATAGGTTGACATCGGAAATCTCCCAGAAAATAAAGAACGCAAAAATTGAAGACCGCTGAGTGCCCTGAATCTATCTGTATCTATCCACGCAGAACGCGCTAGGTGTTCCAGGCGGGCAGCCGCAGGACTTCCAACTTCACTTGCAAAGATAACTAGAATAGCCCAGCCGTAATGACCTTGTCAACGAACAGCTTTAGACAAAAGGGCTTACGTCATGTTACCG
>Ga0182016_10000390_pt1 | contig 54890 bp, 55 predicted proteins | sample 712S2MmetaG_FD_120491 | JGI IMG/M metagenome (GOLD analysis project Ga0182016, IMG submission 120491) | Permafrost microbial communities from Stordalen Mire, Sweden - 712S2M metaG | ecosystem: Environmental > Terrestrial > Soil > Wetlands > Permafrost | place: Sweden: Stordalen | collected...
AGTTCACCGATCTTGTCGCTGCGGGTGCTCACCAGCGCCTGGCGAAATTCGCCCCGGCTGATCTGTACCGCGGCACCGATCAGGCCGCGCACCGCGCGATCCAGCCGCTGGCGCTGACGCCAGGACCAGAAGCCGGGTAGCATGACGGCGAACGCGGCGAACAGGCCGGACAGCAGCAGCACCGACAGCGGCATGTCGTAGCTTCGAGCCAGGTAGCCCAGCAAGGCCGCTACCCCCAGGACGACGCTGCACAGGATCAGCATCAGATACTTGAATCGCGGGCCGTTCATCCGGCCTCCATATATATATTTAACATTAGAATGATGCCGTATGTATCGCGCGGCGGCTAGCAAAAATGTCGGGACTTAGTCCCGAGCAACTGACCGGGCGCGTGCGCAGTCACGTGCTCGAAATGCCGCTCCTGGGCGCTATCCTGCACCCTGATGCGGCGGCGGCATTCCTTGGCCTGCGGGCCGAAGCAGCCCGCAGCGACATAGATCTGGTCCCGGCCTCCAGCTTTCGCAGTTTCGAGCAGCAGCTGCTGATCTGGAACGATAAATTCCACGGCCGGCGGCCGCTGCTCGACCAGCATGGCGGCGCCTTCGACCGCAGCGCTATGACCGAGGAGCAGCTGGTGAGCGCAATTCTGCTGTGGTCGGCGCTGCCGGGGGCGAGCCGCCACCACTGGGGCACGGAGATCGACGTGATCGACCGCGCTGCGCTGCCAGCGGGCGAGCGGGCGCAGCTGGTGCCTGCGGAGTACCGCGCCGACGGAGTGTTCGGGCGCCTGGGAGCCTGGCTGCCAGCCCACTGCGAGTCATTCGGCTTCTTCCTGCCCTACGATCGCGATCGCGGCGGCGTGCGGCCGGAACCCTGGCACGTGAGTTTTGCACCAGTTTCGAGCGCAGCGCTGCCGGCACTGACCCTGGAACTGCTGGCCGCGGCGCTGGAGCAGGCGCCACTGGCGGGTGCGGTTGCGGTGCGCCGGCAGCTGCGCGACATTCATGCGCGCTATGTGTGCGCGGTGGCGCAGCCGGGCGCGGCGGCGCTGGCCGCCGTGCGGCTCAATCCTGCAGCCAGGCCTTCTTGAAGTAGCCCAGCATCAGGCTGCGCACCGTGCCCAGGGTATTGGGATCGGCCGCGTGCAGCGGCGGATTCCGGCGCAGCATGCGCCAGCTCTCGCTGCGCAGAATCTGTTCCAGGTAGTTCATGTTGCGGTCCATGGCCTCGATGTAGGGATTGCGGCCGTCGAACAGAATTTCCAGGTAGCGATAGGCACTGCCGAAGCGGTTGTCGAGGCGCGTGGCGCGGGTATTGGCGACGAACGCCGGTGTCTGGCGCAGCAGATCCAGGCCCGAGGCGTAGCGCACTGCACGCGCGCCGTCCGCGGTGGACATCGCCACCCCGCCGAGCACGAACTCCGGATACAGCCGGTCGCGGCACTTCTCCAGGTAACAGCGGTCCGCCAGCTGCGCAATCATGTCGGCGGTGCCGAGCAGATGTCCGAGCGCCATGTCACGCGCATCATGGGTCAGGATCTGGTCGAACGGGCGCTCATAACCGGTGAAGTGAATGATCTGCGCGGCCACATCGGCCCATTGCGGCAAGCCGATCTGCGGCAGGTAGTGCGCCAGGAATTCAGCGCCGCGGCTGACGTGATTGAGCGTGAATTCAGCACCATTGGCCTGGGCGCGGTCGCTGCTGCGGCGCAGATAGCCGACGTCATGGAACAGCGCCAGGATCACCCCCGCAGTGGCGCGCTGCGACCCCAGCTGGCGTGCGCTGTCGACCTGGCGCTCATAGCCGGCGAGCAGCCGCGCCATCGCCAGTGTCACATCGAGCGTGTGCTGGCGGTCGTGATAGACGGTATCGACGCCGGAGAATCCGGGCATGCGGCCAGCAAACAGCGCATCGAAATCAGCGAATGCCCGCTCCACCGGCGCCAGTGCCATGTCCGGCCAGGTCGAAACCAGCAGCGCCTCGACCGCGCGCAGCACCGCCTGCGGCGAGCTGACTCGCACAGTGTTCGTGATGTCGTAGTCGCTGCGTCGGATGCTGGCCATGGGGGCGCCAAGGTATCAGGTGGCTGTAATTGTTCGTCGGGCAAAGCCGTGAATTGCGAAAGTCTAGGTCAGCGTGCGCTGATCCACCAGCGACGCGCCGCACAGTTTGAGGACATTGAGGACATAAGGTGGCCGGGCGGCGCCGCATCCCGGGCAGCGCGCGGATGCCATGCAATATGTCAGAGCATCTCGAAGCTGGCGATCACCGGCGCGTGGTCGGAGGCGCGTTCGCCGCTGCGTGCCAGCCGATCGATGCGACAGCCGCTGCAGCGCGGTGCCAGCGGCGCTGCCGCCAGGATCAGGTCGATACGCAGGCCGTGGTTGCGACGGAATGCGCCGGCGCGATAGTCCCACCAGCTGAAGGACTGCGGCGGCTGATCGAACTGGCGGAACACGTCGGCCAGCCCGAGCCGCAGCAGTTCGCCGAGCGCCGCGCGCTCCGGCTCGCTCACCTGCACCGATCCGGCCCAGGCCACCGGATCGTGCACGTCGCGATCCTCGGGTGCGATATTGAAATCCCCCAGCACCACGAGCTTCGGATATTGCGCCAGCTCGGCGGCCAGCCAGAGCCGCAGCGCCCGCAGCCAGCGCAGCTTGTAGTCGTATTTGTCCGATCCGACCGACTGGCCGTTTGGCACGTACAGGTTCACCACCCGCACCCCGCCGCAGCACACTGCCAGTACGCGCCGCTGCGCATCGTCGAAGCTCGGGATCTCGAGCACCGATTCGCTCAACGGCTCGCGCGCCAGGATCGCCACGCCGTTGTAGGTCTTCTGGCCGTTGAATGCCACCTGGTAGCCGGCCGCCTGGATCTCGGCGATGGGAAAGGCCGCATCCAGCACCTTGGTTTCCTGCAGCGCGACAATATCGGGCCGGTTGGCGGCGAGCCACTCAAGCAGCTGCGGCAGGCGCACGCGCAACGAATTGACATTCCAGGTCACAATCTGCATCGGCCCAACGATAGCGCCGGCGCGATCGATGCGCGAGCGCCGGGCGCGAGCACCGCGCCAACTCCTGGATCTGCGGTTCATTTCGCCGCAGTAGGTATCTTTACGGCTTCTTTACGTCCGCGCCCGGCACGATAGTAGTGTGCCGCCTGCGCAAGGAGAGCCTTATGGATCTGTGGTTTATCGGCCTGATCGTCGTGCTCACGCTGCTGACCTGGGGCGGCATCGTTGTCTGCGAACGGCTGCTGGTGCGGCCATGACGACGCTCTACTGGATTGCCCTGGTCATCACGCTGGGGCTACTCGGCTACCTGCTCTACGCAATGCTCAAAGCGGAGAACTTCTAATATGACCGCCAGCGGTTGGCTGCAGCTCGCGATCTATGTGGTCGTGCTGCTGCTGTTGGTGAAGCCTCTGGGCCTGTATATGGCCGGAGTATTCGATGGCACCGGCGCCGTCACGCGCTGGTTCGGCCCGATCGAGCGCGGCGTCTACAGGCTGTGCCGCGTCGACGCTGAAGCTTCGATGAGCTGGAAGCACTACGCGCTTGCCATGCTGGCATTCAACGCCCTGGGCGCGCTCGCGGTGTACGCGCTGCAGCGCCTGCAGGCGTATCTGCCGTGGAACCCGCAGCAGATGAGCGCGGTCTCGGCCGATTCCTCATTCAATACCGCGGTGAGCTTCATCACCAACACCAATTGGCAGGGCTACGGTGGCGAGTCGACCATGAGCTATCTGACGCAGATGCTCGCGCTCGGGGTGCAGAATTTCCTCTCGGCGGCGACCGGCATCGCCGTGCTGGTCGCCATGATCCGCGGATTTACGCTCAAGCAGGCCAAGCAGATCGGCAGCTTTTGGGTCGATCTGACGCGCAGCACGCTCTACATCCTGCTGCCGCTCTCGCTCGTGCTCGCGGTGGTGCTGGTGGGTCAGGGCGTCGTTCAGAGTTTCAGGCCCTATGAGACCGCGACGCTGGTCAATCCGATCACAGTCCAGGAGCCAGTGACCGACGCGGCCGGCAATGCCGTCAAGGACGAGAAAGGCAACCCGGAAACCAAGCCGGTCAAGGTCGACACGCAGACGATTCCGCTCGGGCCCGCGGCCAGTCAGATCGCGATCAAGCAGCTTGGCACCAACGGCGGTGGGTTTTTCAATGTCAACTCGGCGCATCCATTTGAGAATCCGACACCGCTGAGTAATTTCCTCGAGGTGCTCGCCATCCTGCTGATCCCCGCGGCACTGTGCTACAGCTTCGGACGCATGGTCGGGGATACCCGCCAGGGTTGGGCGGTGCTGGCGGCGATGCTGGTGCTATGGGTGCCGCTGCTGGGGCTGACCGCCTGGGCCGAAGGACGCGGCAATCCCGCCTATCCGGCCGCGGTGGCGCAGGCGCCGTCGGCACTGCAGTCGGGCGGCAACATGGAAGGCAAGGAGACGCGCTTTGGGGTCGCCGATTCGGCGCTCTGGGCCGCCGCCACCACCGCGGCTTCTAACGGCTCGGTCAACTCGATGCACGATTCCTTCACGCCGATTGGCGGCCTGATACCGATGTGGCTGATCCAGCTCGGCGAGGTGATCTTCGGCGGTGTCGGCTCGGGCCTGTACGGCATGCTGGTGTTCGCGATCATCGCGGTATTCATCGCCGGCCTGATGGTCGGGCGTACGCCGGAGTACCTGGGCAAGAAACTGGAATCGTTCGAGATGAAGATGGCCTCGCTGGTGATCCTGATTCCGCCGTTCTTCGCGCTGGTGTTGACCGCGATCGCGGTGTCGCTGGCGGCCGGCCGCGCCGGCACCGCCAATCCCGGCGCACACGGCTTCTCGGAGATTCTCTACGCGTTCTCATCGGCGGCCGGCAACAACGGCAGCGCGTTCGCGGGCTTATCGGCCAATACGCCGTTCTACAACACGCTGCTCGGCATCGACATGTGGGTGTCGCGCTACTGGCTCATTGTGCCGGTGCTCGCCATCGCGGGTAGCCTGGCCGCAAAGAAGCACGTCCCCGCCGGCGCGGGCACGCTCGGAACGCACACGCCGCTATTCGTGGTGTTGCTGGCCGCAACGGTTTTGATCGTCGGCGCACTCGCGTTCTTTCCGGCGCTGGCGCTCGGACCGATCGTCGAGGAACTACAGTTTCTGGCGCATTAGATTTTCATGCTCATTGACCTGAAACTTCCGAGGACCGCAATGACTACCGTTGCCCGCGCACGTCCGCTGTTCGATCCGCCGCTCGTCAAAGTGGCGATCAAGGACTCGTTCATCAAGCTGGCGCCCTGGGTGCAGTGGCGCAATCCGGTGATGTTCGTGGTGCTGGTCGGCAGCCTGCTGATCACCGGCCTGTGGCTGGTGCAGCTCGGTGGCGGGTTGAGCTCCGAGGGCCGGCCCTGGTTCGTGTTCGCGATCGCGCTGTGGCTCTGGGCGACGTTGCTGTTCGCGAATTTCGCCGAGAGCCTGGCCGAGGGCCGCGGCAAGGCCCAGGCTGCCGCATTGCGATCGAGCAAACGCGACACCAGCGCGCGCCGCTTTCCGGGTGGCCGTACCGATCAGTCCTATGAGAGCGTGCCGTCGAGCACACTGCGGCGCGGCGACATCGTCCTGATCGAGGCCGGCGATACCATCCCCGGCGATGGCGAGGTGGTCTGGGGCACCGCCTCGGTCGATGAGAGCGCGATCACCGGCGAGTCCGCACCGGTGATCCGTGAAGCGGGCGGCGACCGCTCGGCGGTGACCGGCGGCACGCGACTGCTGTCGGACACGCTGCATGTGCGCATCTCGGCCAATCCCGGCGAGGCCTTCATCGATCGCATGATTGCGATGGTCGAGGGCGCCAAGCGCCAGCGCACGCCCAATGAGATCGCGCTCGCGATCCTGCTGGCCGGCCTGACCGTGATCTTTCTGAAGACCACCGCAACGTTGCTGCCGTTCTCGATCTATAGCGTGGCCACCGCCGGACAGGGCGCGCCGATCTCGATCACGGTGCTGGTGGCGCTGCTGGTGTGCCTGATTCCGACCACGATCGGCGGTCTGCTGTCGGCGATCGGCATCGCCGGCATGGATCGCATGATCCAGGCCAACGTGATCGCGACTTCCGGGCGCGCGGTCGAAGCAGCCGGGGACGTCGACGTGCTGCTGCTCGACAAGACCGGCACCATCACGCTCGGCAACCGCCTGGCCTCGCGCTTCATTCCTGCCCCGGGTGTCAGCCTCGCTGACCTGGCCGATGCGGCACAGCTGGCGTCGCTGGCCGACGAGACCCCGGAAGGCCGCTCGATCGTCGTGCTCGCCAAGCAGCAGCACGGCATTCGCGGACGCGACATCCACGCGCTGGGCGCACAATTCATCCCGTTCAGCGCCCAGACGCGCATGAGCGGGGTCGACTTCGAAGGCCGGCGCATTCGCAAGGGCGCAGCCGACGCGATCAGCCGCTGGCTCAGTGAACAGGGCGGTGCCCTGCCGCCGGACCTGCAGCGCGCGGTCGAGACCGTGGCGCGGCAGGGGGCTACTCCACTGGTGGTGGCCGATGGCGCGCGCGCGCTCGGCGTGGTCGAACTCAAGGACATCGTCAAGGGCGGCATTCGCGAGCGCTTCGCGGAATTGCGCCGCATGGGTATTCGCACCGTGATGATCACCGGCGACAACAAACTCACCGCGGCGGCAATCGCCGCCGAGGCCGGAGTCGACGACTTTCTCGCCGAAGCCACACCCGAGGCCAAGCTGAAGTTGATCCGCGAGCATCAGGCGCAGGGGCGCCTGGTCGCCATGTGCGGCGACGGTACCAACGACGCGCCGGCGCTGGCGCAAGCCGATGTGGCGGTGGCGATGAATACCGGCACGCAGGCGGCGAAAGAGGCCGGCAACATGGTCGATCTCGACTCCAATCCGACCAAGCTCATCGAGGTGGTCGAGGTCGGCAAGCAGATGCTGATCACGCGCGGATCGCTGACCACCTTCAGCATCGCCAATGATGTCGCCAAGTACTTTGCGATCATCCCGGCGGCCTTCGCGACCACCTATCCGCAGCTCAACACGCTCAACATCATGCACCTGGCGAGCCCCAACAGCGCGATCCTCGCAGCCGTGATCTTCAATGCGCTGATCATCATCGCGCTGATCCCGCTGGCGCTGCGCGGGGTGCGCTACCGGCCGGTGGGCGCCGAGGCACTGCTGCGGCGCAATCTGCTGATCTACGGGCTAGGCGGGATCATCGTGCCGTTCATCGGCATCAAGCTGATCGACCTGGTGCTGGTCGCGTTACATCTGGTCTGAGGGGTGACTGCCATGTCCAAGATCCTGCTGCCCGCGCTGCTGACCCTGCTGCTGTTCAGCTTCCTGACCGGCATTGTCTATCCGCTCGCGGTGACCGGCATCGCGGCAGTGTGCTGCGCGCACGCCGCCGGCGGCTCATTGCTGCTGCAGGGCGATCGGCTGGTCGGATCAGCACTGCTGGGGCAGCCGTTCGACGACCCGAAATATTTCTGGCCGCGACCGTCGGCCACCACGCCGCAGCCCTACAACGGCGCCTCGTCCACCGGTTCGAATCTCGGACCGACCAATCCGGCGCAGATCGACGCCGTCAAAGCGCACCTGAGCGCCCTGCAGCAGGCTGATCCCGACAACAAGCTGCCGGTGCCGGTAGACCTGGTCACCGCGTCGGGCAGCGGCCTGGACCCGCACATCAGCCGGGCCGGCGCCGAATACCAGCTGGGGCGCGTGGCGCGCGCACGCGGCATTGACCCGGCGACGCTTCGCAGCCTGATTGCCGCACATACGCAGTCGCAACAGTGGGGCCTGTTCGGCGAGGAGCGCGTCAATGTGCTGGAGCTGAACCTGGCGCTCGATGCGCTGCATCCGGGCACACCGCACTGAGTGCGCTCGCAGCTCCCGGCGCATTACAGCGCCGGGAGCGGTGGGTATAGTGATCGCTTAGGCTCCCCAGGCCCAAGGCGCGCAAACTGGTGTCGGATGAACGATAACCGGCCCGATCCGGACCTGCTGCTCGCGCAGGTGCGGCAGAGCGAGGCGCGCGCGCGACGCGGGCGCCTGACTATCTTCTTTGGCGCCAACGCCGGCGTCGGCAAGACCTACTCGATGCTCGAGGCGGCGCACCGCCGGCTCGCGGAAGGCGTGGATGTCGTGGTCGGCTATGTCGAGCTGCATGGCCGCGCGGAGACCGAACGGCTGCTGGCCGGGCTCGAACAGCTGCCGCCGCTGATCATGGATTTCGGCGACACCACGCGCCGCGAATTCGACCTCGACGGCGCCCTGGCGCGCAGGCCGCGACTGCTGCTGGTCGATGAACTCGCCCACACCAACATCAGCGGCGGGGATCCGCCGCCGCGGCACGAGAAGCGCTGGCAGGATATCGAGGAACTGCTCGATGCCGGCATCGACGTGTTCACCACCGTCAATGTGCAGCACCTGGAATCACTCAGCGACGTGGTGTGGCAGATCACCGGCGTGCGCCAGCTCGAGACGCTGCCGGACCGCGTGTTCGATGAGGCCGACGAGGTCAAGCTGGTCGACATCACGCCCGACGACCTGCTGCAGCGGCTGCGCGAAGGCCGCGTCTACGTATCGCAACAGGCGCAGCGCGCGCTGGAGAATTTCTTCCGCAAGGGCAATCTGATCGCACTGCGCGAACTGGCGCTGCGCAAGACCGCCGACCGTGTCGACCTGGCGATGCGCGACTATCGGCGCGAGAAGGCGGTGCGCGGCTCCTGGGCGGCACGCGAGCGGCTGCTGGTCGCGGTGGGTCCGGACCTGCAGGCCGAGCGGCTGGTACGCGCCGGAAAGCGTACCGCCGACCGGCTCGACGCCGAATGGCTGGTGGTGTTCGTCGAAACGCCGGACCTGCAGCGGCTGTCCGATTATGATCGCAATAGACGCATAGCGATCCTGCGTCTGGCCGAATCGCTGGGTGCCGAAGCCATCACGCTGGGCGGCGCCTCGGCGGGCACCGAGCTGCTGCAATATGCGCGCACCCGTAATGTCACGCGCATCCTGGTCGGCAGTTCCAATCGCCCGCGCTGGCGGCGGCTGTTGCGCCCCTCGACCACCGACTACCTGCTCGAGGCCAGCCGCGACATCGACGTGATGGTGATCGCGCACAACGTCGTCGCGGGCTCGCAGGCGCCGCCCGCGGCCGCGCCGGACAGCGTGCTGTCGGCCGACTCCGGCAAGCCGCGCTGGCCGCGCTACCTGCTGGCGCTGCTGGCCACGATCGCAGCCACCGGCGTGTGCTGGGTGTTCTACGACCTGTATCCGCGGCTGGGGCAAGCCAACCTGGTCATGATCTACCTGCTGACCACCGCGCTGGTCGCTGTCTACGGCGGACGTCGCGCCGCCATCCTGAGTTCGGTGCTGGGGGTGGCTGCATTCGATTTCATGTTCGTGCCGCCGCGGTTCAATTTTGCGGTCACCGATGTCCAGTACCTCATCACCTTCGCCATCATGCTGATCGTGGCGCTGATCATCGGCACGCTCAATGCCAGCGTGCGCCAGCAGGCACGCATTGCCGGTTATCGCGAGCGGCGCACGGCATTGCTGTACGAGATGAGCCGGCAGCTGGCGATGGCGCGCGGGCGCGACGAGATGGCCGAGGTGGCGGTGCGCCACGTGAGCCAGGTGTTCGCCAGCCGCGCGGTGCTGCTGTTCTCCGACGAGCAGGGGCACGTTGTCTACCCGCGCGCCGGCAGGCTGGAGCCGTCCTATAGCGGCTCCGACCTGGGAGTCGCGCAGTGGGTGTTCGATCATCGCAAGCCCGCCGGCATGGGCACCGATACGCTGAGCGGCTCGGCCGGGCTGTACCTGCCGCTGGCCGGCGGCGAGCGTGCGTTCGGCGTGCTGGCGCTGCTGCCGCAGAATCCGCGGCGCGTCACGCTGCCGGAGCAGTATCGACTGCTCGAGACCTTTGCGGCCCAGATCGGGCTGGCACTGGAGCGCGCCGATTTTGCCGCCCACGCGCAGGCGGCCGAGGTGCGCGCGGAGACCGAGGCGATACGTAATGCGCTGCTGGCATCGATCTCGCACGATCTGCGCACGCCGCTCGCCACGATCGCGGGCGGCGCCGCCACGCTGGCAGGCAATCTCGATGCGTTGACCCCCGCCGATCGCAGCGCGCTGGCAAGCTCGGTGAGCGACGAGGCTATGCGCATGAGCGAGCGCATCACCACGCTGCTCGACCTGGTGCGGCTTGAAACCGGCGCGATCCAGCCGCGCATCGAGCTGTATGCGCTCGATGAGCTGCTCGGATCGGTACTGCATCGCCTGGAGCAGCGGCTGCGCCGTCACCAGGTGCGCATCGAGCTGCCGGAATCCCTGCCGCTGCTGCGCGTCGACGGACGCCTGATCGAGCAGGTGCTCGAGAACCTGCTCGACAACGCCAGCAAGTACACGCCCGCGGACAGTCAGATCGTCATCAGCGCGCAGCTGCTCTCGCGCCAGGTCGAAGTCAGCGTCGTGGACGACGGACCGGGCCTGGCGGTCGCCGATCCGGAGATCCTGTTCGAGAAGTTCCAGCGCGGTGCACCCGAGGGGGCGGTCGGCGGTATCGGCCTGGGGCTCGCGATCTGCCGCACCATCCTGGCGCTGCACAAGGGCCGAATCTGGGCCGAAAACCGCGCGCCCCACGGCGCCGCATTCCGCTTCACGCTGCCGGCGAACGACCCGAGCGCGGCGCAACAGCCGCTGACGTCCGAACCGCGGCCCGCGCCATGACGCTCGCCAGCCGCGCGGTACTGGTGGTGGAAGACGAACCGCAACTGCGCCGCGTGTTGCGCACCCTGCTCGAGCTGGAGAATTTCCGTGTCATCGAGGCCGAGACCGCCGAACGCGGTGTGGCGGAAGCGCGTACCCACAAACCCGATCTGCTGATCGTCGATCTGGGCCTGCCGGATCGCGATGGCACCGAGCTGATCAGCGACGTGCGCAGCTGGTCGCGGGTGCCGATCATCGTACTGTCGGCACGCAGCGATGAGTCGGACAAGGTGGCCGCGCTCGAGGCCGGCGCGGATGACTACATCACCAAACCGTTCGGCGCCCGTGAGCTCAGTGCCCGGGTGCAGGTCGCGCTGCGCCACACCGCGGCCGCGGGCGCCGCCGGCGCCACGTTGCAGATCGGCGCCTGGCGCATCGATCTGAAGGCGCGCAGCGCGCGCGACGACAGCGGGCGCGAGCTGCACCTGACGCCGATCGAATACCGGCTGCTGGAGGCGCTGGGGCAGCACATCGGCCTGGTGGTCACGCATCGCGCGCTGCTGCAGCAGGTGTGGGGGCCGGGCAGTGCGCAGCAGACACACTACCTGCGGGTCTACATGAAGCAGCTGCGCGCGAAGCTCGAACCCGATCCGGCGCGGCCGCAGTGGCTACTCACCGAAACCGGGGTGGGGTATCGGCTGGCGCTGCGCGAATAGCCGGGGCAATCAGTGAATCAGTACCGTTTGACGCAAGTTCCAGACCGCTGTGCCCGATTTCCCTTTAAACTGGCGCGCTTAGCCGGCGGCCAGCGTACCGCCGCCGGCAGCTAAGGAGTACACCAGATGAGCAAGGGAATCGATCGCAAGAAGGAAACCAAGAAGAAGCCGGCAATGAACCTGATGCAAAAGCGGGCGGCCAAGGCCGAGAAGAAGAAAAATAAATAGTCCCCGCTACCGCACCGGTGCGGCCCGATCCGGCTGCAACGCCAGGGCGTTGACGTCGATGTCTGATTACACCCGGTGAAAATTCCCAAGGGCCTGCAGGCGCTGGTCGACGACGGCAAGGTCGATGCGGTACTGCGGCAACTCAAGAGCGGCAAGGAAGCGTCGGTCTACATGGTGGCGTGCGGGGATCAGATCCGCTGCGCCAAGCTCTACAAGGACGCCGAACATCGCGGCTTCCACAAGCTGGCCGCCTACCAGGAAGGGCGCAAGGCACGCGGCAGTCGCGACGCGCGCGCGATGGCGAAGCGCGGCCGCCATGGCCGCAGGATGCAGGAGACGGAATGGACCAATGCCGAGGTCAGCGCGCTGTATCGCCTGGCGTACGCCGGTGTGCGTGTACCCGCGCCGTATGGGGTCTACGATCGAGTGCTGCTGATGGAACTGGTGGTGGACGCGCTCGGTAATCCGGCGCCGCGGCTGAATGACGTGGAGATGAGCGCCGCGCAGGCGCGCCTGTGGCACGCATTCACGATCACGCAGATCGTGCGCATGCTGTGCGTCGGCCTGGTTCACGGCGACCTGTCAGAATACAACGTGCTGCTGGACGCCAACGGGCCGGTCATCATCGACCTGCCGCAGGCGGTGAGCGCCGCCAGCAACAACAACGCATTCGCCATGTTCGAGCGCGACGTCAACAACATGCGTGCGGCGTTCGGGCGTGCGGCGCCGGAACTGCTGCAGACCGCCTACGCGCGGGAAATCTGGAAGCTGTATCAGGCCGGTCTGCTGACACCCGAGAGCGCGCTCACCGGGCGCTTCACCGAGGATCTGGCAGAAGCCGACCTGGGCGCGGTGCTCGACCAGATCGAGGACGCGCGCCGCGAAGCCGAGGCCCGGCAGCGCGGCCGGGAGGAGACCGAGGCTGTCTGATGGGTGCCGGTCAGCCGCTGCCGAGCAGGCGCACCTCGCGCTGCGGGAACGGAATCGTTATGCCGCGCTGACGGCAGGTTTCCACCACCGCGAGGCTTAATTCGCCCACCACCGGCGCGTAGTCTGCGACCGCCACCCATGGTTTCAGCGCGATCTGTACCATCGACTCGGCGAGCGCGACCACCTGCACCTGCGGCGGCGGATCGGGCAGCACCCGGGTGTTGGCGAGCACCAGGTCGCGGATCGCGGCAATCGCCTGCGGCAGGTCGACCTCGTAGCCGACGCCGACTTTCACCTCGACCTGGCGGATCTGCCCATAGTTGTGCAGGATCTCACCCACCACCTTGCGATTCGGCACCACGACGCGCGACTGATCGGCGTGCAGCAGCGTGGTGCTGAATATCGTGATGAGCTGCACCTGGCCCTGTACGCCGACGATCTCAATGTAGTCACCGACCCGATACGGCTTGGTGAAGATGATTGTCAGGCCGGCGAACACGTTGCTAAGGATGCCCTGCGTGGCGAGCGCGATAGCGGCACCGGCGATGGAGAGGCCGGCGATCAGCGGCAGCAGCTCGACGCCCAGGTTCTGCAGCGCCAGGATCGCGAACAGGGCGAACACCAGCACGCGCACCAGCCGCACCATCAGCAGCCGCACCGGCGGCTCGAACTGCATGCGCGCGAGAGCGCGTTCCAGCGCGCGCCCGACCCAGCGTGCGGCCATCGCGCCCACAATCAGAATCAGTAGCGCGACCAGAACCTTGGGCCCAAAACGCAGTGCCAGGTCGATCAGCTCGTTCTTGGCGTGATTGATCGCATCCAGATTATTGTCCATTGGCATCTCCTCCCTTTGTCGACCCCGACATTGTACCGCCTGGGGGTCGTGGTAATGTCGCAGCGACAGCTGCTGATGGGAGCATCGGGTTGATTGCTGCGCACTGCCTGTTCGCCTCCGGCATGCTGCTGAGCGCGTCGCTCGCGCTGGCGGCGCCGCAGGCGCCGCCAGCCTTCGGCGGTCCGATGTATCCGCCCGTGGGCCTGGACATGTCGGCGATGGACTCGTCGGTCAAACCCGGTGATGATTTTTTCCAGCACTGCAACGGCGCCTGGATTGCGCGTTCCACCATCCCGCCCGACCGCCCGTACCTGACCGAGGCACAGCAGATGCGTGAGCGCACCGAGGCGCAGCTGCGCACGATCATCGAGCAGGCCGCCGCGCAGGCCGGCCACCAACCGGCCACGCTGCAAGGCAAGGTCGGCGCGTTCTATAACTCCTTCATGAACACGAAGCGGCTCGAGGCACTGGCACTGCAGCCGATCGAGCCGCAGCTGCGCGCAATTGTTTCGAGCCACTCGCGCGAGCGGCTGGCAACACTGATGGGGCACTCGACCGCAGGCTTCGAGGGCAGCTTTTTCCGGGTTTCGATCGACGTCGATCTCAAGGACACCGCGCACTACGCCATCTATCTGCAGCAGAGCGGGCTGACGATGCCCGACCGTGATTACTACCTGAAGCCGGAGCTGGCCGACAAGAAACGCCAGTTCGGCGACTACGTCGATCGCCTGTTGACGCTGGGCGGCTGGCCGGCGGCGCACGAGCGTGCCGCCGCGGTGGTGGCGCTCGAGACCCGCATCGCCCAGGCGAGCTGGACCCACGCCGAACAGCGCGACCTCTCGAAGCTGTATAACCCGTACACGCCGGTGCAGCTGTCGGCGTTTGCACCGGGATTTCCCTGGCATGCGTTCCTTGCCGGCGCCGGGATTGCAGCCGGGAATCGCATCATTGTCAGCGAGAGATCCGCGTTTGCGAATATCGCACAGATTTTCGCCGACACACCGCTCGACACGCTGCAGGCCTGGCTGGCATTTACCGTCATCGATACCGCCTCGCCCTATCTGTCGGGTTCGTACGTCGATGCCCACTTCGAGTTTCACGATCACGTGCTGCTGGGTATCAGCGAGCGGCAGGCGCGATGGAAGCAGGGTGTCAGCGCGGTGGCCGGCGGGGATTGCGCGGCAAATCCGGCCAGCTGCTTTGGCACGCTGGACTGGGCCGTCGGCCAGCTATATAGCGCCCGTTATTTTCCGGCTGACACCAAGGCCGCGATCGAATTACTGGTAACCGAGCTCATCCATGCCTTTCGCGATCGCATCGAGCGGCTCGACTGGATGGGCGAGACTACGCGCGCCGAGGCGCTGCGCAAGCTCGACACCTATGTCGTCAAAGTGGGATATCCGGATACGGCGCGCGACTATTCCGCAGTCGTCATCCGCGACGATGACCTGGTCGGCAACGTGCGTCGCGCTGCCGCCGCTGAATATGGCTTCCTGCTCCATCGCAGCACCGGGCCGGTCGACAAAGGCAGCTGGGACATGACCCCACAGACGGTCGACGCCTATAACGGCTCACTGCGCGACATCGTGTTCCCGGCCGCGATCCTGCAGCCACCAGAGTTTGACCCAAATGCCGACCCCGCGGTCAACTTCGGCGCCATCGGTACCGTCATCGGCCACGAACTCACGCACGGCTTCGACGACCAGGGACGGACGCTCGATGCCAGTGGCGCGCTGCGGGATTGGTGGACCGAAGCCGACGCCGGCGCATTCCGTGCGCGTGCGGCAATCCTTGGCGCGCAGTACGCCGCGTTCGAGCCGCTGCCGGGGCTGCACATCAATCCGGACCTGACGATGGGGGAGAATATCGCCGACCTTGGCGGTGCGCTGATCGCACTCGAGGCCTATCACGCATCGCTGCACAATGAGCCGGCCCCGGACATCGATGGCCTGACCGGCGATCAGCGCTTTTTTCTGTCCTACGCGCAGAAGTGGCGTGGTACGGCACGCGAGGACTACATCCGCCAGCTGACCGTCAGCAATCCGCACTCCTACCGTAGTTTTCGCGTCAACGGCGTGGTGCGCAACATCGACGCCTGGTACCAGGCATTTGGCATCGAGCCCGGCGACCAGCTCTACCTGGAAGCCGCCAGGCGCGCACGCATCTGGTGAGCTCTAGACTTAGCGCCGGGGCGGCGCAAACGCGAGAACATTGCTGCTATAGGTCTCCACCACTTCGCTGACCGGCGTGCCGTCGGGCAATGACAGCAGCGCCCGATGTTGCAGCACGCCAGGGGGTGCTATCAGTTCGCCGGCGCTGGTGGGGGCATCTGCCGCCGCGTCCGGACTCATCTCCCAGCCGAACGGCAGCGGCTGCCACAGCAGCGTTGCCGAAAGCGTATGGCGGTGGAAATGCAGTGCCTGTATCGCACGCCCAAAAGGCGTGTTGGTGGTGTCGAGCACCCGGTTCATGTCCGGCGTCAAGCGCGACGGGACGTACCAGTTGTCGGCTTCCGACAATTCCAGCTGCCCGCACATCAGCTTGACCCGGCGGTAACGCACGCGCTCGCTCGCATTGACACCCAGATCACGGCGCTGCTCTTCAGTAACTGGCGTGTCAACGCCAGCGACCCGGGCGGCGACCATTGTTGCCGGTGCGGCAAGGTGGTGGTCGGCGCACCAGCGCTCGAGCGTCTGAGTCGCACTGTCATGGCTCAGCAGATCGGCGTTCAGCGTCTCAAGCAGCGCCAGCGCCTCGACGCGCGCCAGGAAACTGTCGGGCCAGTGCCACGCGCGCGCCGCAGGTGCATCAGCGGCGACATTCGCGGCGCCCGCCAATTGGCTGCTGAACAGCAGGATGAGTAGAATGCGTTCCAGGCGTAGGCGTATTCGCGAGGCTAGCAGCATGATTTACTTCCTGGCGCTGGTACCGGCTACGGCACTGACTGTCGCCGGCTACTGTGTACTTTATGTGTCGCAGCGTTCCGAGGGCAGTTTCCGTTCATTCGGAAAGTACCTGGGCTTCTGGGCCTTCAGCCTGGCTGGATTGGTGATCCTGGGGGCGATATTCGCCGCCGCGCACGGCCACCGGTACGGCGCGATGATGCGCGAGCGACCCGGTCGCTTCATGATGCATCACCCGTGGGCGGGCGAGCCGCGTTTCGGCGGACCCGGATTCGGTGAACCGCCCGAAGCGGTGCCGCCGGGTGATGGTCCGCCGCACGCCGCTCCGCAAAATCCTGCACCGCCAGCGGCCCCGGCGCGATAGCGCCGCCCGGCCTGGTGCTGCGTCAGGCCGCGATGCCGTACTGCTTGAGCAGCGCGGCAACCTGCGGCTTGCGGCCGCGAAATTCCACGAAAGCCTCGAGCGCATCACGGCTGCCGCCGCGCGACAGAATGCTGTCAAGGAAGCGCCGTGCCGTGGCGCGATCGAACGCCCCGCGCTCGACAAACGCCGCAAACGCATCTGCCGCCAGCACTTCCGCCCATTTATAGCTGTAGTAGCCGGCAGCGTAGCCGCCGGAAAAGATATGGCCGAATCCATGCGGATAACGATTCCAGTCTGGCACCGGCACCACCGCCACCTCGTGCCGCACCTCGTTCAGGATCTCGTACACGCGCCCGCCGCGGGCCGGGTCGTATTCGGCGTGCAGGCGCATGTCGAACAGCGCGAACTCCACTTGCCTCAGGGTCTGCAACCCAGCCTGGAAACTGCGGGTCGCGATCAGCTGGCGCTGCTTCTCGGCCGGAATCGGCGTGCCGGCGCGCACATGCGCCGAGATGCGGTTGAGCACCTCGCTCTGCCATGCATAGTTCTCCATGAACTGGCTCGGGAGCTCGACCGCGTCCCAGGACACGCCGTTGATGCCGGCGAGGCTCGGGTAGTTCACCCGCGTCAGCATGTGGTGCAGGCCGTGGCCGAACTCATGGAACAGCGTCACGACATCATCGTGGGTGAGCTGCGCCGGCCGGCCGTCGCCGGGCGGCATCGAGTTGCACACCAGGTAGGCGACCGGAAGAATCGTGCCACCGCTCAGCGCCTTGCGCCCGACGCAGTCGTCCATCCAGGCGCCGCTGCGCTTGTGCGGCCGCGCATAGGCATCCAGGTAAAAACTTGCCACCGGCGTATCGGTCGGCGTGCGCACTTCGAAATAGCGCACATCCGGGTGCCATACCGGCACCCCGCTGCGCTCGCGGATACGCACATCGAACAGCTTCTCCGCCACTTCGAACAGGCCCTCGAGCACCCGTGGCAGCGGCAGGTAGTCGCGCAGTTCCTCCTGCGTTACCGCATAGCGGCTGTGCTGCAGCCGTTCGGAATAAAACGTGACGTCCCAGGCGTTGAGCTTGCGGCCCGCGAACTGTTCCAGCTCCGCAAACTCCGCGGCACCGGCCGACTTGGCGGTACGCACCAGCTCGCGCAGGAATCCGATCACCTCGGGGACGGTGCGTGCCATGCGATTGGCCAGCGCATAGTCGGCGTAGCTTTCGAAACCCACCAGCTGCGCCGCTTCGTGTCGCAGCCGCAGGATGTCATTCATCACCACGGTATTGTCGAAATTGCAGGCACCCGGTCCCTGGTCCGATGCGCGCGTTGACCAGGCCTCGTAGAAAACGCGCCGTAGCGGCTCCGACTCGGCGTCGGTCACTACGGCGACGTAGCTGGGCTGATCGAGGCCGAACAGCCAGCCATCGATATTTTTCTCCAGTGCTCGCCGGCGGGCCTGCTCGACAATCGGCTCGTTGATGCCGGCGAGCTGCGCGCGATCGGTGACGTGATGCGACCAGGCGTTGGTGGCATCGAGCACGTTCTCCTCGAACTTTGCCGACAACCGCGACAGTTCCATCATGACGGCCTTGAAGCGCGCCTTGCGCGCGGCGTCCAGGGCAACTCCGGCGAGACGAAACTCGCGCAGCGCGTGCTCGATCACTTCGCGCTGTACCGCATCGAGTGTCGCCCCCTCGCGTTCGGAAATCCGTGCATAGGCGCGGTACAATCGCTCGCTCTGCGACATATCGGTGTTGTACTCGGATAGCAGCGGCAGGCAGGCGTTGTATGCGACCCGCAGCGGCTCGGAGTTCATCACCGCATTCAGGTGCCCGATCGGCGACCAGACCCTGCTCAGGCGATGGCGCAGTTCCTCGAGCGGTTCCACCACCGTCTTGAAGGTTGGATCGGGCATTGCCTCGATCTGCGCCACCAGCGCGCGCTGCTGCGCAATCAGGTGCGAGATGGCCGGCTCGACATGGTCGGGACGGATGGCGTCGAACTGGGGCAGCGGCGTGTCTTGCAGCAGCGGATTATCGATCATAGGTGCAGACATGGGGATGCAACCTCGGCATGACAAGCGGGCATTTTAGCCTTCAGCCGCCGGTGTAACATGGTGATTGTGCTCGATTGAAAAGTTTTTCGAGGTTTTGCCCATGGCGTCCGACTATGACCTGATCGTGATCGGCGGCGGCAGCGGCGGCCTGGCCTGTGCCCAGCGCGCCGCCGAGTACGGCGCACGGACGCTGCTGGTCGAAATGGGGCGCCTCGGCGGCACCTGCGTCAATGTCGGCTGCGTGCCCAAGAAGGTGATGTGGAACGCCGGCGAACTCGCTCACGCGCTGCGCGACGCAGCCGGCTACGGCTTTGATATTCCGGCATGGCGCCACGACTGGCCACTGCTCAAGCAGCTGCGCGACGAGTTCATCGCCCGCATCAATGCCATCTACCAGCGCAACCTGGAAAAGCGCCAGGTCGAGCTGCTGCGCGGCCGCGCGCGCCTCGTATCGGCGCAGTCGATCCAGGTCGATGGCCGGGTGATATCGGCCGGCGCTGTGGTGCTCGCGACCGGCGGCCAGCCGATCATCCCGACGCTTCCTGGCGCCGAGCTGGGCATCAGCTCGGACGGCTTTTTTGAGCTCGGTGCGCGCCCGGACAGCGTCGTAGTGGTGGGCGCCGGCTACATCGCGGCGGAGCTGAGCGGCATTTTCTCCGCGCTCGGGTCGCGCACCACGGTGGTATTGCGCCACGAGTGCGTGCTGCGGCACTTCGATTCGATGCTCGGTGATTCGCTGATGGAAGTCATGCGCGACGAGGGTGTCGAATTCGCCACCAACGCGGTGCCGAAGTCACTGGCCCGCAACGCCGCGGGGTTGCTCGAGCTGACGGTCGAGGACGGCCGCGTGCTGGGTCAGTTCGACGCCCTGATCTGGGCCATCGGCCGCAAACCAATCACCACTGACCTGGGGCTGGAGTTGCTGGGTGTGAAAGTCGACTGGCTGGGACACGTCGTCACCGATGAATACCAGCAGAGCAGCCTGGAACACCTGTACGCGCTCGGCGATGTCACGCCGCGGGCCGGGCTGACGCCGGTGGCGATAGCGGCCGGACGGCGGCTGGCGGATCGCCTGTTCGGCGGCCAGTCAGGCCGCAAGGTCGATTATGAAAACATCCCTTCGGTGGTGTTCAGTCACCCGCCGATCGGCACCGTGGGGTTGAGCGAAGCCGATGCCCGTGCGCGTCACGGTGATGCGGTCAAGGTATTCACCTCGACGTTCATGCCGATGTATCACGTGCTCACGCCGCGCAAGCCGCGTGAGCACATGAAGATGGTGACCGTAGGCCCGACTCAGAAGATCGTGGGTATCCACGTCATTGGCGAGGGTGCCGACGAGATGCTGCAGGGCTTCGCCGTGGCACTGCGCATGGGTGCAACCAAGCGCGACTTCGACGATACGATCGCGATTCACCCCACCAGCGCGGAAGAGATGGTGACGATGCGCTAGGCCGATGGAATTTCCCCGACCGCGAAAGTCAGGCTCTGCAGGAAATGCAGGTCCGGTCGCTGCAATGCGTATTCCGGGATGTGCCCGCGACAGCTAGGGTTTGGGGGTCGCCGGCACCGAGATGTTGGCGGCGATCTGCGCCAGCGTCTCCCCGGTCGCACGCTCGAACGCTGCGACCACCGACTGCATGTGATCGGCATCGGCGGTCACGCGACTCTCGGCGGTGAAGCTGGCGATGGCATCGCGACTGGCGCGCCTGCCGAGCGTGCACACCAGCGCCACGTGCACGGTCGGCGGACCGCCGCCGGCGTATTCAGCCTCGAAGTGGGTCAGCTCCAGGCTCAGCATGTATTCGGAAGTGAACGGTCCGGCCTCCGACTCGACCAGCGCGAACTTGTTCGCCGCGCGCAATGCCTGGATTGTCAATCCCTGCAGCATGGCGGGAGCCGGCGCGGCCCAGCGCGCGGCGCTGTAATAGTCAAGCCGCTCGCCGGCGCGCAGCACCACGATGCTGTCGCTCGCCAGCCCCGGGGCCGCCAGCGGCCAGGCGACCTGCACCGTGCTGGCGGGCGCTGGCGTCCGCGGCGCGCCGGCCGACCAGCTCGGCCGCAGCACGTAGACCTGCGATACCGGCAGGTTGCTCTTCAGTCCGCCGCTGCATGCGCACAGCAGCAGCAGCGCTGCCGAAGCCAGTGGCGCACTGCTCATGGGGGTATCACCACGCCGCCGGCCGCCGGCTGGTAGAGCAGCTGCGAGGGATTTTCACGCAGGCTGCGCGACAGGTCGCGCACCTCCTGGGCCGCGGCGCGGCTGTCGCGCAGCAACAGCTCGAACTGCGGCAGGCCGCCGCGCACGAAGCCGCTCAGTTGATCGCGATTTTCAGCCACGAAAGCGTCAAGTGTGCCGGTGGCGCGCTCGAGGTTATCGCTGCTAGCGCGCAGCTTCTGCACCGCGGCCACGAAGTCGACGCTGGCGCTGCGGGTCGCGGCGTGCATTTCGTTGATCACCTGATCCGCATCGCTGACGCTGGTGCGCAGCTCATCCACCAGCCGGTCGATATTGCCGGCGGTGCGCGGCAGCTGCAATGCGGCGCGGTCGAGATTGGCCACCACGCGCTCGACGCCCGCGATGTTGGCGTCCGACAGCAGCCGCGTGGAACGATCCACCAGCTCGTTCAGGCGCACCGTTAGCGTCGGCAGGCTGCTCAGCAACAGATCGAAGTCGGAATGCGACGAGCGGATCACCTGGTAACGCTCGCTCGGCACCGCAGCCAGGATGCGCCGGCCGCCCTCATCGGCGCGCTGCTGCTCCAGATCGATGTATAGCAGGCCAGTGATTCCCTGCAGCGACAGCTGCGCCAGCGTGCGCTCCGAGATCGGCGTGGTGGCATCGATGTCGGCGATCACCTGCACGCGGTTGGCGGCGCGCGGATCGATGCGGATGCGCGTCACGCGGCCGACGTCCACGCCCAGATAGCGCACCGGGCCGCCTTCCGACAAGCCGCTGACAGTGCCATCGAAATAGATCTCGTAGCGCACGTAGAAGCGATGGTCGCTGCTGGCCGAGTACCAGTAGACGAACAGAAACCCCATGACCAGCACCAGCAGCACGAAGCCGCCGACCGCAAGGTAGTTGGCTTCACGCTCCATTGACCGCCCCGCGCCGGCGGCCGCGCTCGCCCTGGAAATAGGACTTGATCCATGGATTCGGGTTGTTGACGATGGCCTCGAGCGTGTCGCTGATCATGCGACCGTCGACGATCACGCCCACCCGGCTGCAGGTCCGAAAGATCGTGTCCAGGTCATGCGTAATCATCACCACGGTCAGCTTCAGTTCGTGCTGCAGGTAAAGCAACAGTTCGTCGAATGCCGAGGCGCTGATCGGATCGAGGCCGGAGGTCGGCTCATCCAGGAACAGCAGCACCGGGTCGAGCGCCAGCGCGCGGGCCAGCGCCGCCCGCTTGATCATGCCACCGGAGAGCTGCGCTGGATACTTCAGGGCCGCCTCGGCCGGCAGACCCACCAGCTGCACCCGCATCAGAGCCAGCTGCTCGAGCGCGCGCACGCTGAGCTGCAGGTGCTCGAGCATCGGCAGCTGCACGTTCTGGCAGACATTGAGCGAGCTGAACAGCGCGCCCTGCTGGAAGGTCACGCCGTAGCTGGCCTTCAGTGCATGCAGTTCCGCCGCACTGAGGCTGCCTAGTTCGCGGCCAAGGAAGCGCACGCTGCCGGCATTGGGCTTGCGCAGACCGAGGATGGTACGCAGCAGCACCGACTTGCCGGCGCCCGAGCCGCCGATGATGCCGAATATCTCGCCCTCGTGGACCTGCATGTCGATGCCGCTGTGCACCACCTGGCTGCCGAAGCGGTTGACGATCCCCTGCACCTCCAGCAGCGTGCGCATCAGATGTCGAGCTCCATGAACAGTACCGCGAACACCGCATCTACCAGGATCACGAAGAAGATCGACTGCACCACCGCCAGGGTGGTCAGGCGGCCGAGCTCGCGCGAAGAGCCGCGCACGCTCATGCCGCAGTAGCAGCCGGAAATCGCGATCAGGGCAGCGAACACCGGCGCTTTCACCACGCCGACCCAGAAGGTGGTGCTTGCTATGGCGCCTTGCGCCCGGTGCAGGTACTGCACCAGCGGCATGTCCAGCAGCGCGTGACACAGCAGCCCGCCGCCCACCAGGCCGACGATGTCGGCCAGCAGCGTCAGCAGCGGCAGTGCAATCACCAGACCGAGCAGCCGCGGCAGCACCAGCGCCTCGATCGGATCCACGCCGATGGCCGACAGCGCGTCGATCTCCTCGTTGAGCTGCATGGCGCCGATTTCGGCGGCGAACGCGCTGCCGGAACGGCCGGCGACGATGATCGCGGTCAGCAGCACGCCGAGTTCGCGCAGTACCCCGACCGTCACCAGGTCCACGACGAAAATGTCGGCGCCGAACCGGCGCAGCTGCTGCGCGCCCATGTAGGCCAGGATCACGCTGATCAGGAAGGCGATCAGCGCAACGATCGGCACCGCGGTGACGCCGGTGTCATAGACATGCCGGGCGATTGAAACCGGCCGCCACTGCAGGCGCGGATAGGCGCGCATGATGGCGACACTGATACGGCCCAGGAAGCTGACTCCGCCGGCGATATCCTGCGCGCCGCGCACCGCACGCCGGCCGAGTCCCTCGACCGCGCGCTCCGGATCGAGCCATTCGATGCTTTGGGTGTGGGCGGTTATCTCCCCGGTGCGGCAGCGTTCCACCAGCGCCAGTGTCGAGGGTTCGGGCCCCTGGAACCGGACCGTCGCCCCCACGGCGCGCGCCCGGTCGAGGAAATCGCGCAGCACCCAGGCGCCGGTCAGATCGAACTGCGCATCGCCGGCGGCAATCTCGACGCGCTGCAGCCCGGTCAATTCAACGGCGCCGAGTTCGGCCTCGATGTCGGCAAAGCGCAGCGCACGCCACTCGCCGCTCAGCGTGACACCCAGCTGATCCACATCGCGCCGCGCGCTCAGGTACATGCGGCAGATCTTCGGGAATCAGGCCAGCGTCTTATGCGTGCCGTCGCATAGCGGGGCTTTGGCAGAATGCTTGCAGGCGCAGAAATACACCCGGCCGGTGCGCTCGGCCACATATGCCAGCGGTGTAAAGCCGCTGCCCTTGTGCGCTCCGCTGCAGAACGGCTGCGTGGTCGACAGTCCGCAGCTGCACCAGAAATAGGTCTTGCCTGCCTCGACATCCACCGCGATCGGCCCGCGACCGGCAATGGTCGGCTCGGTCATAAGGACTCCCTGCGCTCCAGCACATGCATCGGCGCTGATGCTAACGCGTTCGCGTCGCGACGTCAGCGCTTGCCCTGCAGGTGGGCCTCCAGCAACCACAGGTACTTGTCCATGTCGCGTGAGACGCCGGTGAACAGGTCCGCGGTGCCGGCATCGCCCAGCTGTTCGGCTAGCTCAATCGCGGAGCGCACCTTGCTGCCGAAATCCGCCAGCCGGTCCGACAGCGCCTCGAGGTGCTCGACGCCCTCACTGATGTTCAGCGGATAGGGTGCCAGCGAACTGGCGCGCGCGGCGGCCTGCAGCGTGCCGCGGGCGCTGCCCCCGAGCGCGGTGATGCGCTCGGCGATGCTATCCACGTGCTGTTCGATGCTGCCGTGCACCTGGTCGAACAGCTCATGCAAGGCGATGAAATTCGCCCCCTTGACGTTCCAGTGTGCCTGCTTGGATGCCGACTCCAGATCCAGGGCATCCGCCAGCCGGGCATTGAGCAGTATTTCCAGCTTGCCGCGCAGCTTCGCGGGCAGATTGATGCGGGTGCTATACATGACTTGCCTCCTTGCGGTCTGCGGCGTGCCGGTGCCGCGCCTCACCGGAATTCTCGCCCAGGCGCCAAACCCCATCCAATTGCTTGATCGGATCGCCAGCATCACTGGCATCTATCAGGACTCGTCGCGATAGCGACGCAGGCGGATCGCCAGCGCGATCATCCCGACGGCCGCCACCAGTCCGCCCCACAGCCGCGCGCTCGCGAGCAGGTGCAGGGGCGTGGGCACGTGCCTCGAGAAATGCAGCATCTCAATGCCGTCGGTGTCGGCGCCACCGGGCGGCAAGAGCGCGGCGCCGACATCCGCGCCATGCTGCGTCAGGTCATAGGCCAGGTGCAGCAACTGGTTGAAGCCGCCGTTGGCGATGCTGCCGATGTAGTAGGTGCCGAACACCATGTGCTCGAGCAGCATCAACAGCAACGGCGGCACCAGCACCCAGACGTAGGGTGAGCGGCGCGCCCAGACCGAGGCCAGCATCAGGTAGGCGGCGAACGGTGCATACCAGAGCATCGCGGCCAGCAGCCCGTATAGCGCGATGGCCTGCAGGCGCAGCCACGCCAGCGTGTCCCACAGGGCCGCGATGGGCTGCCCGTTGATGATGACATGCTGATTGCGAAGCACCAGGATCGCGCTGCCGATCAGACTGGTGGCGGCGGCAATCAGGAACGCACCCAGCGGCACCAGCACCAGGCCCACCAGCAGTTTGACCAGTACCGCGCGGGCATCGGTGACGGGCATCGAGCGCCAGAACAGGATGCTGCGATCGCGTCGCTCGGCGTACAGGCAATCGATCAGGTAGGCGGATGCCTGGATGACCGCAGCCAGGTAGAACGGCACCGCCCATCCCAGCGCCACCAGTTCGACCAGCGGCGGCGGCGGCGGCCGATCGTAGTAATTCGCCTGACTGTTGAAATCGAATTGGAAATGGCCAAACACGCCGGCCGCGCCCAGCATCACCGCGGCGATGGTGAGTGGCACGATCCACAGGCCACGGTGCTCCCAGAATTCGCGCTGGATTTGTACCTGCAGTGCTTTCATGGCGCCACCGGCTGCATTCTGGCGACGAACAGGTCGGCGACCGTGGGCGTGCGCAGTTCACCGAGACCGGCGAGGCTTTCGGGCGGCCGGTTCTCGTACAGCATGATGGTGCGGCCAAACAGCTCACGTACGTAGAACGGACCGAGGGCACGCGCAGCGTCGATCTTGTCCGCAGCGACCGTGAGCTGCTGGAAGCGTGCCGGCAGGTCGTCGATCGCAGCGTCGAGCACCACCTTGCCGCAATCGATGAACAGCACGTCGGTCAGCAGGTTCTCCACCTCCTCGACCTGGTGGGTGGTCAGCAGGATGGTGCGCTCCTTGTCGAAGTAATCGTTCAGCAGCGTGTCGTAGAACTGGCGGCGGTAGATCAGGTCGAGGCCGAGCGTCGGCTCATCGAGTACCAGTAGGCGCGCGTCGATTGCCAGGATCAGCGCCAGGTGCAGCTGCGTGATCATGCCTTTCGACAACTCGCCGACCCGGCTGCCGCGGCGGATGCTGGTGGTGGCCAGCACTGCTTCCGCGCGTGCGCGGTCGAAACGCGGATGCACCCCGGCGACGTAGTCGATCGCGTGCGCGACCGTCAGCCAGCGCGGCAACACGGCGGCGTCGGCGATGAAGCACACCTGGCTCATCAGCGCGTTGCGGTCGCGCGCCGGTTCCAGGCCGAGCACCTGCACGCTGCCCTGGTAGGGCGTGAGCCCCAGGATCGCCTTGAGTGCGGTGGTCTTGCCGGCGCCATTGCGGCCGATCAATCCGACGATGCGGCCCGGCTGCAGGGTGAAATTCACATGATCGAGCGCGACGAAACTGCCGTAGCGCTTGCTCAGGTCCCTGGCTTCAATGATCGCGGTCATCGTCGTTGTCCTTGTTGGCCGGCGCTGGCGAGGCGGGCGCAGCGCCCGCTGCCTGCGAGCCTGGCGCTTGCAGCAGCTGTTCGAGCGACAGGCCCAGCCGGGCGATGGTCGCTCGGACCTTGGGCCAGTCGCTGTCCAGGAATCGGCGGCGTTCGTCGGTGCGCAGCGCCGCGGCGGCTCCGGCATTGACGTACATGCCGCGGCCACGGCGCTTTTCGACCAGCTGTTCATCGACCAGCTGCTGATAGCCCTTGAGCACGGTGAGCGGGTTGAGCCGGAACTCGGTCGCGACGTTGCGGACCGAGGGCAGCGGATCACCCTCCTTGAGCACGCCCTCGAGGATCATCGCGACCACGCGATCGCGCAGCTGCCGATAGATCGGCTGGCTGTTGTCCCATTGCGTGTCGATGTTCACGTGCAGTACTGGCCTTGATGAGGCGTGTCTATGACCGACCAACTGTAGCAAACCGCGCGCCGCGTTCGCCGCGGCGGTGCGGTGGCTTCAGCGCACCCGCGCGACGATGATGCCGCGCTCGATGCTGGGGGCGGCGCCATCCGGCGGCAGCCGGGTGGTGGCGATCTGGTATTCATGCTGGCCGGCAGACTCGACGATCACTTGCGTGGTCAGTGCGGTAATCGCGACTGCCAGTGCGGCGCACAGCGTCTGGCGCAGTGCCTTGCTGAAGCTGTGAGAGTGAAGGTTATGGCTCATGTCAGTGACTCCTGTACGTTGGTAAGCTCGGGCACCGGCCCCTTTTGGGCTGTGCCTATGTGCTGGTGTTGTATCTAACTACAACACTAGATCCGTGTCAAGCGCTGTGCGCAGCGTAGTGGCCACGCCGGTGCGCGGGGCCCACGCGCCGGTACGCCGTCCGCCGCTTGCGGGGCGCGAAAATGCCACTAGAATCAGCGCTCTTTTAGCGCTGGAGACCCCATGAAGCAGCCTCTGAACGTTGCCATCACCGGCGCCGCCGGCCAAATCGGATATGCGCTGGCGTTTCGTGTCGCCTCAGGTGCGATGCTAGGTGCCGATCAGCCGATCAACCTACATCTGCTGGAAATCACTCCGGCGCTGCCGACGCTTGGCGGCGTTGCAATGGAACTCAATGACTGCGCGTTTCCGACACTCAACACCGTCGTCGTCAGTGACGATGCGCGCGTGGCGTTCCGCGATTGCCACGTCGCACTGTTGGTGGGCGCGCGGCCGCGCGGACCGGGCATGGAGCGCAAGGATCTGCTGCTCGCTAACGCGCAGATTTTTTCCGTGCAGGGCAAGGCGCTCGATGCGGTCGCGGATCGCGGCCTGCGGGTGCTGGTGGTCGGCAATCCGGCCAACACCAACGCGCTGATCGCCAGCCGCAACGCCCCAGGCCTTGCGCCGGGCAATTTCACCGCGATGACGCGCCTGGATCACAATCGCGCGCTGTCGCAGCTGGCGCAGAAGACCGGCACGCACGTCAATGACATCCGGCGCATGACGATCTGGGGCAATCATTCATCGACCCAGTATCCGGATGTCAGTCACGCAACGGTTGCGGGCAAGCCGGCCGCGAGCCTGGTGGACAGGCAGTGGCTGCAGCAGGATTTCATCCCGACCGTGCAGCAGCGCGGCGCGGCGGTCATCAAGGCGCGCGGCTCCTCGTCCGCGGCCTCGGCGGCATCCGCGGCGATCGATCACGTGCGCACCTGGATGCTCGGCACCGCACCCGGCGACTGGACCAGCATGGCGATCCCCTCGGACGGCAGCTATGGGATCGAGCGGGGCCTGATCTACTCCTACCCGGTGACCTGCAGCAACGGCGGGTACCAGATCGTGCAGAAGCTCCCGATCGATGAGTTCAGCCGCCAGCGCATGGATCTGAGCGCGGCCGAATTGCGTGAGGAGCGTGACGGCGTGCGCGAGCTGCTCGGCGGCTGAAGCGCGCGTGGTGGCGCGCAAGCGGCTATGCTGCGCAAGCGGCGATAGCTCGAGCGCCCGACCAGTTTCCACGCAGCCAGGGGCGAATCCATGATTGGCGCCATCATCACCGTGTTTTTCATCGTCGCGGTGCTGTACCTGGCCTACCGGCGCCTGCCGCTGTTCTCATTCACGATTGCCTTCACGGTACTGCTGATCGCGTACAGCGTTCTCGCCCATCCTGCCGGTGCCTGGCAGGGACTGCTGTGGCTGCTGCTGGGCTGTTTCTGGCTGCTGAACCTGCATCCACTGCGCATCGCGCTGATCAGCCGGCCGTTCATGCGCACCTATCGGCGGCTGCTGCCCTCGATGTCCGACACCGAACGTGACGCGCTGGAGGCCGGCACAGTGTGGTGGGAGGGGGAGCTGTTCACCGGCAATCCCGACTGGCGCAAGCTGCACGCCGCCGCCGGTCCGAAACTGTCGGCCGAGGAGCAGGCGTTTCTCGATGGCCCGTGCGAGACGCTGTGCCGCATGCTCGATGACTTCGACATCACGCACCGGCGCGCCGACATGCCGCCGGAGGTCTGGCAGTACATCAAGTCGCAGGGCTTCTTTGCGATGATCATCCCGAAGCGCTACGGAGGACTCGAGTTCTCCACCTACGCGCATTCGTGCGTGCTGGTAAAGCTCGCCGGACGCAGCGTCACCTGCGCATCCACCGTCGCGGTGCCGAACTCGCTCGGCCCCGCGGAGTTGCTGCTGCATTACGGCACCGAGCAGCAGAAGGATCACTATCTGCCGCGGCTGGCGCGCGGCGAGGAAATCCCGTGCTTCGCGCTCACCGGCCCGCGCGTCGGCTCGGACGCCGCCGCGATACCGGACACCGGCGTGGTTTGCCGGGGTGTGTGGCAGGGACGCGAGGTCATCGGCCTGAAGTTCAACTTTACCAAGCGCTACATCACGCTTGCGCCGGTGGCCACCCTGGTGGGCCTGGCGTTCCGGATGTTCGATCCGGATCATCTGCTGGGCGAAAAGACAGACCTCGGAATCACCTGCGCACTGCTACCGCGCGACACGCCTGGGATCGAGATCGGACGCCGCCACCTGCCGCTCAACGTCGCGTTCCAGAACGGCCCGGTCCACGGTCACGACGTGTTCGCGCCGCTCGACTGCATCATCGGCGGGCTGAAAATGGCCGGCGCTGGCTGGCGCATGCTGGTCGAGCAGCTGTCCGTCGGCCGCTGCATCTCGCTGCCGGCGAACGCGACCGGCGGCGCGCTGGCCGCAATCTTCGCCACCGGCGCCTACGCTCGCATCCGCCGCCAGTTCAACATGCCGATCGGGCGATTCGAGGGCGTCGAGCAGGTGATCGCACGCATGGTGGGTCTGGGCTACATCATGGATGCGGCGCGCAGCGTGACCACCGCGGCGATCGACAACGGGCAGAAGCCCGCGGTGCCAGCCGCGATCCTGAAGTACCACGTCACCGAGATGGGACGGCGCGTCGGCAACGATGCGATGGATATCCATGGCGGCAAGGGCATCATGCTCGGACCGAATAATTACCTGGGGCGCGGCTACCAGTCGATTCCGATCGCGATCACGGTCGAAGGTGCCAACATCCTGACCAGGAACCTGATCATCTTTGGCCAGGGCGCGATCCGCTGCCATCCGTTCGTGCTGCGCGAGATGAATGCCGCCCGCGACCAGGATCACAAGCACGGCATCGCGCAATTCGATCGTGCGCTGTTCGGCCATATCGGCTTCACAATTTCCAACGCGGCGCGCTCGCTGCTGATGGCACTGTCGCTGGCGCGCTTCGAGCGTGTGCCGGAATCCGGACCGACACGGCGCTACTACCAGCACATCGAGCGCTTCAGCGCCTCGTTCGCATTCGCCACCGATGTTGCGATGCTGACCATGGGCGGCTACCTGAAGAAGAAGGAAACCATCTCGGCGCGGCTGGGCGATGTGCTGTCGGCGATGTACCTGGCATCGATGGTGCTGAAGCATCACGAGAATGAGGGACAGCCCGCGGAGGAGCTGCCGATCGTCGAGTGGGCCTGCCGCGAGCTGCTCTACCAGGCGCAGGAGCAGCTGCACAGCGTGCTGCGCAATTTCCCCAATCGCGCGCTGGCCGCGATGATGCGGCTGCTGATCTTCCCGCGCGGACTGACCTATTTCGCGCCCGCCGACCGCCTGGGACGCGCTGTTGCCGACCTGGTTCTCAACGACACGGCGACTCGCAGCCGGTTGTGCCGGCTGGTGTTTCGCAGCATCGAACCGGGCAACCCGCTCGGTGCGCTGCAGCAGGCGCTGGAGCTGGCCGCGTTGGCCGAGCCGCTGGAGCGAAAACTGCGCATCGAAGGACAGAAGACCGGGCGCCTCAGTGCGCTCGACCTGCCGGGGCAGATCCAGCAGGCACGCGCACTCGGCATCCTGACCGACGCGGAAGCGCAGCTGCTGGCCGACTATGATCGGCGTGTGATGCAGATCATCGGTGTCGACGACTTCGCGCCGCACGAGCTTGGGCTGGTCGCGGCCAGAACATTTCCGCGAGCGATCGCTCCAACCATCGAAGGAGACCAGACATGCGCCTCGTGACCCTGCTGCCTGCAATTGCCTGCGGCGGCGCCGTTGACGCTGCCGCTGCGGCTGCCGGCGAGCACCAGATGACGGCGATTCTCATGAGCTGACGCGCCGCTAATGTACCTGTCGTTCTTCGGCATCGCCGAGAAGCCATTTGCGATCACTCCGGATCCGCGCTATCTCTACCTGAGCGCGCGGCACGCCGATGCGCTGGCGCACCTGGTGTATGGCATCAATGAAGCCGGCGGCTTCATCCAGCTCACCGGCGAGGTCGGTACCGGCAAGACCACGACTATCCGCTCACTGCTGGCGCGGGCGCCGAAGAACGCGGAGATCGCGCTGATCCTCAATCCACGGCTCTCGCCCGGTGAGTTCCTGCTGGCGCTGTGCGAGGAACTGGGTATGGGCCCGGACGACAGCGCCGCGGGCACCAAGGAGCTGGTCGATCTGCTGAACCGCTATCTGCTGCGGGCGCACGCGCAGGGACGGCGCGTAGTCCTGATCGTCGATGAAGCGCAGAACCTCGCCCCCGAGGTACTCGAGCACATCCGGCTGCTCACCAACCTGGAGACCGAAACCCAGAAGCTGCTGCAGATCATCCTGATTGGCCAGCCGGAGCTGCGCAAGCTGCTGGCGCGCGAGGATCTGCGCCAGCTGGCGCAGCGCATCACCGGCCGCTATCACCTCGATCCGCTGTCGCGCCAGGAGACCGCAGCCTACGTGCGCCATCGCATGCGCGTGGCCGGTGCGACCGCCGATATCTTCACCCGCGGAGCGCTGCGCGAGATCTACAACGTCACCCGTGGGATACCGCGCGTCATCAACATCATCTGCGATAGGGCACTGCTCGGCGCCTATACACAGGACCTGCACCAGGTGCCTGCGGCGCTGGTGCGGCGCGCCGGGGCGGAAGTATTCGACCAGGACATATCCCCGCGCTGGATGCCGTGGCTGGTCGGCGCCCTGGCACTGGCAGTGTTGATCGGCAGCGCGGCGCTGCTGTGGCGTTACACACCGCAGCGGCTGATCGCTGGCCAGCCGGGCAGCAATGCAAGCTCGGCGCCGGCAGCCGCCGCAGCGCCCGCAACCACCCTTGGGTCGCCGGCAGCGCCGGCCCCGGGGACAGCCGCATCTACTGCGGCCGACAGCGGCGAGACCGGTGCACCCGGGCCGATCAGCTCCGCGGCGGCCCCGACTGCCACCGCGAGCACGCCCGTTGCCGTTGGCGCGCCGGCCACGGCGGTGACGGCGGCCGCGCCTACCTTCGCGCAACTGCTGGCACAAGACCGCAACAGCACCGATACCGATGCGGCGTTCACCGAGCTGTTCAGCCTGTGGCAGGCCAATTACACCCCCGGCAAAATCGATGGCTGCAGCCAGGCCCTGGCCCAGGGCCTGCGCTGCCTGATGCAGCACGGCTCGCTGGCGCAGTTGCGCATGCTCAACCGACCGGCCATCCTGATGCTCAGCGACGACGCAGGCACGGCCAGCCAGGTAGTGCTGCGCGCGCTCAGCTACGATACCGCGCAATTGCAGATCGGAAACCAAAGCGCGACCATCGGCATCGCGGAGCTGACGCGCTTCTGGTTCGGCGACTTCGTGCTGCTGTGGCGCCCTGGCGCCAGGGACGTGCGCGACTTGAGCGCCGGCATGCGCGGCGTGCCGGTGCGGCTGCTGCGCGAGCAGCTCAATCGCTGGAGCGGTACCGGCGGCAACGCCTCGACCAGCGATGACTACGATGGGAGCCTAGTGCAGTTGGTCGAACAGTTTCAGCGCGCCAATCGCCTCACTGTCGACGGCATCGCCGGCATTGAAACCCAGGTAGCGCTGGACGCGGTGCTGGCCGCGCCCGACTCGCCGCTGTTGCAGCCGCGATCGGCGCAACAGGCCTCGGCGCGAGGTGGCTGATGTCCCTGATTCTCGACGCCCTGAAGAAATCCGAGGCCGAACGGCAGCGGCAGAGCGGACCGACGCTGCTCGAAGTGCGCGTCACGCAGCCGCGGCGCCGCTACCCGAGCTGGATGATCGCGGTCGGGGTGCTGCTGGCGGTCAACATGCTGCTGTTGCTGGCATTCATATTGCGTCGGCCTGCGACCACGGCGGCGCCTGCATCCGCGGCGCCGGCTGCGGCTAGCATGCCGGGCGCGGCTAGCATACCGGGCGCGGCCTCAGCTCCGGTGGCGGGCGCTTTGCCGGCTGGTGTCGCGCCGATCGCGGCGCCGGGCGCCCAGCCATTGCCTGCGGGCGCCGAGGTCGGCGTGCTGGTCGTGCCTCCGCGGCTGTCGCCCGAGCCCGATCTCGCGGCCGACGACCAGGGCGGCACCGGCAATCCCGCCGACGATGAGCCGGCGGTGCCCGCCGGGACCGCAGGACGCTATTCGAGCCTGCCGAGCTTCAACGATGTCGGGGGCGACTTGCCGGAATTGCGGCTCGACCTGCATGTCTACGCCGTGCACGGGCGCGATCGTTACGCGCTCATCAACATGCACCGCGTCCACGAGGGTGACACGCTGGCCGAAGGCCCGCGGGTACTGGCGATCACGCGCGAGGGTGTGGCTCTGGACTATCGCGGGCAGCAGTTCATGCTCCGTCCGCAGTAGCGAGCTTCGCCTCTCGCAACAGGCTCTGCAGCTCGAACAGCGGATCGGCGGCCTGCTCAGGCGTCGGCGACAGCCCGTGATCGAGCAGCCGCTTGGACTGCATATGGTCCTGCACCCGGCTGAGCGAGTCGACCGCGATCAGGCGTCCGGCCTGGAAGTAGAACGCCGAAAACGCAGGCTTCTGCAGATCGCCGCGAGTGACCACCTGGTCGTAGCCATGGCTCAGGCCGACCATCTGCAGCTTGATGTCGTACTGATCGGACCAGAACCAGGGCGCGGCCCGAAACGGCCGCTCGCGCCCAAGCAGTGCCGCCGCTGCCGACTTCGCCTGCTCGACCGCATTCTGGACCGACTCGAGCCGCAGCAGCCGGCCGTCGGTTAGCCGCCGTGCGGTGCAGTCACCGGCCGCCACGATCGACGAATCACTGCTGCGCGCGCAGTCGTCCACCAGGATGCCGCGATCGCAGGCCAGTCCCGCCGCCGCCGCCAGCCGGTCGTCGGGCACCACGCCAATGCCAACCACGACGCAGCCGGCCGCATATTCACGGCCGTCGGCGGTGCACACCGATTCGACCTCGCCGCTGCCGCGCAACTGCGTGACCTGCGCGCCGAACACCAGCTCGACACCGTGCGCGCGATGCACGCGCTCGAACGCCTCCGAGACGATGGGCGCGGTGACGCGCGACATCAGTCGTGGCAAGCCCTCGAGCACCGTGACCGCAGCGCCGAGCTTGCGCGCGCTCGCGGCCACTTCCAGGCCGATGAATCCGCCGCCGATCACCACCACCGGCCGGCCGTCGGCGGCGCAGCGGCGGATCGCCGCGCTGATTGCAGCCGAATCCGCAATCGAGCGCAGGCTCAACACCTGCCCGAGCGATGCGCCCGGCAGCGACAGCGCGCGCGCCCGGGCGCCAGTGGCAAGTGCCAGGGCGCTGTAGGGCAGCTGCTCGCCGTTGGCGAGCTGCAGGCGTGAAGCAGCCCGGTCGATCGCGGCCACTTCGCTATCGAGCCGAAGTTCTATCCGGCGGCGCGCCAGCGCCTCGGCGCCGCGCAGCGACAGCGCGCTGGCCACCCCAGGCTCGAGCAGCCACTTCTTCGACAGCGGCGGCCGCTGGTAGGGCGGATGCGACTCGTTGCCGACAAGCTGCACCTCGCCCGCGTAGCCTTCCTGGCGCAGCGACTCGGCGATCTGCACGCCGGCCTGGCCGGCGCCGACAATCACGATGGGTGCCTGGGAAACCATGAAACTGGCACGCTCCGGGGTCAACTCTGGCGGTCGGGAAACTGTACGGTAAGGCCATCGAGCGCCGGCTCGACGATCAACTGACACGACAGGCGGCTGTTGGGGCGCCGCTCGGCTGCCACATTGCCCAGCATCAGATTCTCATCATCCGAGGGCGGCGGAAGTTTGTCCAGCCACGGCGGCTGTACGTAGCAATGGCAGGTCGCACAGGCCAGCAGTCCGCCGCATTGCGCCTCGATGCCATCGACGCCGGCCGCAACGGCTGCCCGCATCACGCTGCTGCCGGCGTCCACAGACAGTGCACGGGCGTGGCCATCGGGCTCGATGCAGGTGACGCGCGGCATGAAATTCCCTGGGTGGCATCGGAATTGAAGCAAAAGTACAAATTCTGATGAGCTGCGTCCATTCCCTCAATGGCCGGAGGTATTAGCCTGCTGCCTCGAACACGCGCCCAACGCGCGCTTGAATGGAGTCGGCATGTCGAAAACCCAGGTCGCCATCATCGGCGCCGGACCGTCCGGGCTGCTGCTGTCGCAGCTGCTGCATCTGCGCGGCATCGACTCGGTGGTACTGGAGCGCCAGAGCCGCGCCCACGTCGAGGCACGCATCCGTGCCGGGCTGCTCGAGTTCGGCACGGTCGAGTTGCTGAACGAGGCCGGCGTGGGCGCCAGGATGATGCGCGAGGGACTGCAGCATGACGGCGTCGAACTCGCGTTCGATGGGCGCACGCACCGCATCGACCTGAAGGCGCTGACCGGCCGGCAGGTGATGGTCTACGGCCAGACCGAGATCCAGAAGGACCTGGCCGATGCGCGCGCCGCCGCCGGCGGGCACGTCGTCTGGGAAGCGAAGGATGTCGCGATCCATGATTTCGATGGCCAGCGCCCGCGGGTCAGCTACAGCGAGCATGGCCAGCGCCGCGAGATTGCCTGCGATTTCATCGCCGGCTGCGATGGCTACCATGGTGTCACCCGCGCCAGCGTTGCGAAGGATCGCATCACGCTGCATGAGCGCATCTATCCGTTCGGCTGGCTGGGCATTCTCGCCGACGTCCCTCCGGTCGCCGACGAACTGATCTACGGCAATCACGCGCGCGGCTTCTCGCTTTGCAGCATGCGCTCCAGGACCCGCAGCCGCTATTACCTGCAGTGCCCACTGGACGATCGTATCGACAACTGGTCGGATGAGCGCTTCTGGGACGAATTGCGACTGCGCCTGCCGCCAGACTACGCCGCGCGCCTGGTGACCGGGCCGTCGATCGAGAAGAGCATCGCGGCACTGCGCAGCTTCGTCGCCGAGCCGATGCGTTTCGGCCGGCTGTTCCTGGTCGGCGATGCGGGGCATATCGTGCCGCCGACAGGCGCCAAGGGACTGAACCTCGCGGCCGCCGATGTCCGCGTGCTCTACCAGGCGCTGGTCGAGTATTACCGTGGCGCGAGCGAGACATTGCTCGAGGAATATTCCGCGCGCGCGCTGGCGCGGGTGTGGAAGGCCACACGATTCTCGTGGTGGTTCACGAACCTGATGCACAAGTTCTCCGACGAGACGTTCGCCTACAAGATGCAGCTCGCCGAGCTCGACTACATCTCCCAGTCCGCCACAGCGGCTGCGGTCTTTGCGGAGAACTATGTCGGTCTGAAGTGATCGCGGGCGGCGTCATTTTCGGCCGCTACAACCCGCCGCGCGAATGCTATGCAACGCTGGGCCTAAAATACTGACCGCCGGCGCGCCGCCGCGGTGGGTGGACGCAGCGACGGCGAAATTGTAGCTTGACGCACCATGCCACCGCGCCCGCCTCGCCGCGGAACACCCACTGACCGGGCGGGCGTACCGGCTTTCTTCCTGTATGGCGAGCCGCTGCGTGCGCCGGACGCGCGCACGGTCCATGTCGAGACCATTGCCGCGCGCAGCAGCCTGTACGATTGGAAAATCCGCGCCCACCGCCACCGCGACCTGCACCAGGTGCTGATCGTCTGGCGCGGGCCGATCGACGCGCAGCTGGACGGCGCACGGGTCAGCCTGCACGGGCCGGCGTTCGTGATCGTGCCGCCGCTCACGGTGCATTCATTCCAGTTCGGCAAGCAAACCGACGGGCTGGTGGTGACGTTCGCGGCTGGACTGGCGCGCGAGATTTTCCGCGACACGCAATACCTGTGGGAGATGCTAGACCGGCCGGCCGCGGCTCGGTTCCAGCGCGCACAACTCGCCGCCACGGATCTGGAGCAGTTATCGACTATGTTGCTGCGCGAGTCTGCGCGCGCGGCCGCCGGTCGCGACAGCGCGCTGCACGGGCTGCTGACGACGCTGCTGACCAACGTGTTGCGCATCTCGGGCGGCACCGCTTTGCCGGCTCCCGGCGCCGCCATTCGCGAGCGCGAGCTGGTGGCGCGCTTCCGGCAGGCGGTCGAGCGCGGCTACCGCAATCATGTCGGGGTCGGCACCTATGCCCGAGAGATCGGCAGCTCGCATGCTATGCTGCGCCGGGCCTGCGTGCGGGTAGCGGGCCAGTCGCCGACACAGCTGATTCACGCCCGCATGCTGATCGAGGCCGAGCGCCAGCTGCGCTACACCGGCATGTCGATCACGCAGATTGCCTATTACCTGGGATTCGAGGATCCGGCGTATTTCAGCCGCTTCTTCACCAAGGTTATGGGCCGCTCGCCGCGCAGCTTCCGGCGCGCCACCGGCACCACCTGAAGCGCAAGCTCGCTACAGCTCCTTGCGGTACAGGATCCAGTCCTGCATCGGCTGCGCTCCGAAGCGGCGATAGAACTCGATCGCCGACTCGTTCCAGTCCAGCACCGACCATTCCAACCGGCCGCAGCCGGCCGCGCGCGCACGCTGTTCCAGTGCCGTGAGCAATGCCAGGCCGATGCCCCGGCCACGCAGTGCCTGACGCACGAACAGGTCCTCCAGATACAGTCCCGGGCGGCACAGGAAGGTCGAGTAATTGAAGAAGTAGAGTGCGAAGCCGGCCGGCTCGCCGTCCCAGTCCGCCATCAGCGCGTGCGCGAAGCGCGGTTCCCCGAACAGGTGCCGCTGCAGATCCTCGGCGCGGCCGACCATCTTATGTCGTAGCCGTTCGTAGTCCGCCAGCTCGCCGATCAGCTGGAAGATGACCGGCACGTCGGCCGTTTCAGCGGCCCGCAGACGCAGCATCGCCGTTCTCCTAGCAGGTGAGGCGCGTCACATTATCGCTGCACGAGCGCCAAAGCCGTCACAGTTCCATGGCGCCCTGCGGGGCGCGCCATTGTCCGCGTCAACAGACAGCATACAGTCCATGGGATCAGGCGATATTCTGCCCCAAACAGTCGATGTCACGGAGTCGGATGAAACCGCGAGCCGCCCCACCAGCCCCCGCCGCAGCCGACCCTGCCGCCACGCCTGCCACTGCGGCCGGCGCCACCCGCGCGTCGCCGTCGATCGTAGCGCTGTCGGAGGACCCGATGCTGCTCGAGGCGCTGATGCTGGCAGCAGTCGGTGAGGCTAGTGTGGTCAGCGCGCCATCGGCCGACCGGTTTGCCGATCAGCTGGTGTCGAACTCAGCGGCCGTGGCGCTGATCGATGCCGCGGTCGCGCCGGCGCCGCTGGATGGCTTCATCGCCAGCGTGCACCGGCAGTTTCCGCAGATGCTGCTGCTGCTGGCCGGGCCGGCTTCGCTGCAAAATCAATTTGCCACACAGCTCGCCGACGGCACGATATTCCGCCTTGCGCACAAGCCCGCCTCGGCGCAGCGCCTGAAATTGTTCGTCGATGCCGCGCTGGTTCGCCGCCAGGCGCTGCTGGACCAGGCCATGGGCGTGGCGCCCGCAGCCGGCGCGCCGCTCGGCGCTGCGGCCGGCCACAATCCATCCGGCGGTTCCAGCCGCCCTCGGCCGCTATGGCCGGTGGCCGGCGCGGTGGCGCTGCTGATGGCCGCCGCGCTGGCGGCGCTGCTGTGGCGCGGGCCGCTGAGCGGCGCGCTCCGGAGCTCCGGCGGTGACAGCGCACCGGCCGCCGCGACCGCCTCAGCCCCCCCGGCCTCCGCAGCCGCGCCGTCCTCGGCCGCGCAGGCCGAACAGGCAGCGCGCGCGGCGCAAGCCGAGCGCGATGCGATCGATCGCGCGGCCGCAGACCGTGCCGAGCGCGACCGCCTGATCAGCGAGAGCGAGGCGCGCGAGGCCGCACTGGCCGACCAGGTCAAGCGCACCGCGTCCGCGGCGCGCGCCGAACAGGCGCATGTCTTCGTACAGCTGGCGCAGAAGCGGCTGGCGAGCGGCGCGCTGCTCGAGCCGGGCGATGACAGCGCGCGCGGCTACGTCCAGGGCGCGCTCGCGCTGGCGCCCGAGGAAGCCGACGTGCGCGCGGTCGCGGCAGCACTCGGCGAGGCGCTGATCGCGAAGTTCCGCGCCGCGCTGGCGGCCGGCGACGCCGATGCGGCCGCGCACTGGCTGCAGGGGTGCCGCGACTATCATGTCAACAACACCGCGCTGGAGCAGCTTGGCTCGCAGCTCGCTGCCCTGCAGCATGCCCAGAGCTCGCACGCGGAAGAATTGCTGGCCATGCAGCGCGCCTTCAACCAGCATCTGGCTTCCGGTCAGCTGCTGGAGCCCGCGGATGAAAATGCCTACGCGAGCTATCGTCGGCTCCAGGCGGCCGACCCCGCCAACGCCGCGCTACCGATGATGCTGCATTCGCTGCGCGCGGCGCTCGCCGGCGACGTACAGGCCCGCATCGCCCACAACGATCTGCCTGGCGCCGACGCGCGGCTACACGCGGCATTGGAGACAGGACTGGATGGCGAGGAGCTCACCGCCGCCGCCGCTGCGCTCGAGCGCGCGCAGGCGGTCGCCACGCCCGAGGTGGTCCCCGAATCGCGGCTGCAGCGCCTGCACTTCGTCGCCCCGGCGTACCCGCCGGATGCGGCGGCGAAGAGCCTGAGCGGTGCGGTGGAGCTCGAATTCACCGTCACCCCGACAGGCGATGTTGCCGACATCAAGGTGCTGGCGGCGGATCCGCCGGGCGTGTTTGAGAAGGCCGCGATCGCCGCGCTGTCGCATAGCCGCTATCGCCCGACGCTGCGCGACGGCACGGCGGTCGCACAGCGGGTACGGCTGCGGCTGCGATTCAAACAATGAACCCGCGGATCCTGATCCTCGGCACCGAGCGCGAATTGCGCACCTGGCTGCGGCACCACATAGAGGTTCTGTGGCCAGACGCGACCGTGCAGGAGTTGGAGCTGGCAGAGCTCGAGCAGCGCACCGCCGGCCTGACGACCAAGACTCTGGAGCTGATCGTGCTCGGCGCGCAATGCGGCGAGGCGCTGGAAGATCCGTCCGCGGGGCTGGAACCGCTGCGGCTGCTGATGCACCGGGACGACATGCCGCCGGTAGTGGTGATCGCCAGCGGCGGCAACGAACTCAGCGCAGTGCGTGCGATGCGCCTCGGCGCCGCCGACTACCTGCCGCGCACGCTGCTGAACGCCCAGCGGCTGGCGACTGCACTGCGCCTGGCGCTGCGCACGCGCCGCCGTCCGTTGCCGGCGCGTGCGCGCCCGACCCGAGCCCCGCCCAGGCGTATCGATCCGTCGCAGCTGGACCTGCCGCAATACGCGATTCTGCACAAGCTCGGCGAATCCTCGCGCGCGGCGGTATACTTCGCGCACAGCATCACGCTCGGGCGCAACGTCGCGCTCAAGATCAGCAAGCCCACGGTCGAGGACGCGGAGGAGAGCCGCGAGTTCGCGCGCGAGTACGCCGCCATCTGCGCCGTGCAGCACCGATCGGTGGTCGAGATCTACGATTACGGCTTCCACGCCGGCCGCGAATTCATCGCCATGGAATACTTTCCGTGCGGCGACCTGAAGACGCGCCTGCAGCAGCCCATGAGCATCGCCGAGGGGTTGGGCTACGCGCTGCGCATCTGCGGCGCATTGCGCGTCATCCACGCCGCCGGGCTGATCCATCGCGATCTGAAGCCGCCGAACGTCATGCTGCGCGAAGACGGCTCGGTGGTGCTGATCGACTTCGGCCTCGCCAAGGGGCTGGAGTCGAGCGGCCAGAGCACCGCCATCGGTGTACTGCGCGGTTCGCCGTATTACATGAGCCCGGAGCAGGCGCAGGGTGTGCCGCTGGACGCACGCAGCGACCTGTATAGCGTCGGCGTCATGCTGTTCGAGATGCTCACCGGCGCCAAACCGTATGTTGGCAACAGCGCGGTGGAGGTGATGCAGCAGCATGTACACGGGCCGCGCCCGCCGCTGCCGCCGGCACTGGCGGCGTTCGAGCCGCTGCTCGACAAATTCATGACGCGCGACCGTGGTCGGCGCTTTCCCGACGCCGCGACCGCCTACGCGGCACTCAAGCACGCCATCGATGCGCCGGCCGCGCAAGCCGCGCCGGCCACTGCAGGCGCAGACGGCGTATGAACGATTCCTCGATCCAGTTGATGCCCGAGGCGCTGCTGATCGAGATCGAAACGCTGCGCGATCAGCGCGACCTGTACCGCTCGCTGCTGCTGTCGAACCTTCCGGCGCTGGCCGGCTGCATGGCGCAGGCACTGGAAACCGTGGACCATATCCGTGCGGCGCTACGCGTGCCGACGCGCGACGCCGGCGCGTTTCGCGGCAAGATCGAGCTGCTGCAGAACGAGCTGTCCGGGCTCACCGACGCGATGCTCGGCCTGCACCTGCCCAGCATCGCAATGCGTGTGGCCAGTGCCCAGGACACGCTGCGCGCCATCAGTGCGCGCCCGGAGATCAGCGGCAACGACCTGTTGCCGGCGATGGTCACGCTCGAGGAGTTGTGCAGCCATCTGCTGATAGCCGCCGATTGCGCCGCGGTGCACCTGCCCGCGGCCGACGACGACGCGGCGGACGAACTGGAAACCGGCCAGCAGCGCGCGCAGCCGAAATTCGTCGCAGCGCTGCAGCAGCTGAGCGACAAATTCGCCATCGAGCAGGGCAAGCGCGTGGCGCTGGTGACCATGGGTCTGGAGGACATCCCCGAGGCCTGGATCAGCACGCTGTTCGACCTGCTCGGCCAGCTGCTGCGCAACTCCATCGAGCACGGCATCGAGGCGTCGGCGCTGCGCGCCGAGCGCGCCAAACCGGAGATGGGCACGCTGGTGGTCGAGTTCCTCGACCGTGGCGCGCAGGGATTCGACCTGAACATGCAGGACGACGGTGCCGGACTGGACGCGGAGCGAATCACTGAAGTCGCGGTCAGACTAGGCCTACTGAGTGCCGAGACGGTCAGCAACCTGGATCCGGCACGGCTGGCGAGCGTGATTTTCCAGCCTGGCGTCACGACCTCGAAAATTGCAGGCCGGCGCGGTCTCGGGCTGCAGATAGTGCGCGATCACGTGCAGCGGCTGGGCGGCCGCATCCAGGTCGCCGCCAAGCGCGGTCAGTTCACACGCTACCGGATTTCGTTCCCGGCGCTGTCAGACTGCGAACTGTCCTCGCACATGTCTGCTTGACACAAAAATAACATGCGGCTGCAATGTTCACTGCCATAGGGGGCAGTCATGCGGCTAGTCGATACGACACTTTTCTTCTCACCTACCAGCGGTGGCGTCAGGCGTTACCTGACCGCCAAGCACGCCTGGCTCGGGGCGCACAGCGCGCATCGTCACTCGATCCTGGTGCCCGGCAGTCAGACCTGCCTGCGGCCGGGCGACATCAGCACCGTGGCCGGCATGCGCCTGCCGTATGCCTTCAACTACCGCCTGCCGCTCTCGCCGCGCACCTGGACGCGCATGCTGTTCGCGCTCGAGCCCGACCTGATCGAGGTGGGCGACGCGTTTCATCCGGCCTGGTGCGCCGCGCAGGTGGCACGCGCGCGCGACATTCCACTGGTGGGATTTTTCCATTCGCACCTGGCGCAGGTGCTTGGGCGGCGCTTCGGGCGCGGCGTCGAGCGCGCCGTGGCGCGCTACCTGCGCCACGTGTATGCGCGCTTCGACCTGGTGCTGGCACCGAGCCGGCTGATGTGCGCCTACCTGGAGCGGCTCGGCGTCGCGCGCACTGCCTACCAGCCGCTCGGCGTGGACACCGAGGTGTTCTCGCCGGCGCGCCGCGTACTGGATCTGCGCCGGGTGCTTGAGCTGCCGGATGATGCACGCGTGCTGGTGTTTGCCGGCCGGTTCTCCGAGGAAAAGAACGTGCACCTGCTGCACGCGGCGATGGCGCTGCTCGGTCAGCCGTACCACCTGGTGCTGATCGGCGGCGGCCGCGCGGCGCGCCCTTGCCACAATGTGAGCGTGCTGCCCTACCGGTGCGACAGCGTCGAGCTCGCCCGGTGGCTGGCGTCGGCCGATGCGCTGGTGCATGCGGGCAGCAGCGAAACCTTCGGGCTGGTGGTGGTCGAGGCTATGGCCTGCGGCCGTCCGGTGGTCGGCGTGCGCGCCGGCGCGGTGCCGGAACTGGTGGACGAACAGATCGGCGAGCTGGCCGCTCCGGAAAGCGCCCCCAGCATGGCGCAGGCGATCCGCCGCCTGTACGAGCGCGACCTGGATGCGCTGGGAGCAGTCGCGCGAGCGCGTGCACTGCAGCGCTATACCTGGTCGCAGGCACTGCAGTTACAGCTCGCCAGCTACGCCAGCGTGCTCGGTGCAGCGCGTGAACTGGACAGCGCGCGGCGCGCACTGCAGCTCGGCCCGCAGGGCCAGTGAGCGTGCGTGCCCGCGGGCGCTACGGCGTGCAGTCAAAGATGGTCAGGCCGCCGCGTGCATCGCCCACCGCCAGGCGCGCGCCATCGCGCGAGAATCGCAGCAGCGTGCAATCGTCGGCCAGCAGATGTGCATCCTGCGGCTCGCTCGCCGCACCGACGCGCCATAGCAGCAGCCGCCGGTCGCGCGCCGCCGATACCAGCCAGCTGCCGCTGGGTCGGAACGCCAGCGCCGTGATGCGTTCGGAATGCGCCTGCAGCTCCAGCGGCCGCGATGCATCGGCACCTTTGCCGCCAAAATCCCACGCCAGCAGCGCACTGCCGGCCGCGGCAGCCAGAAATCGTCCGTTGCCGCTCCAGCCGGTCGCGAACACCTTGGCGCCCAGGCCTGGCATTTCCGACTCATCGTCGCTGGCGATGTTCCACAGATGCACGCTGCCGTCCTGCATGCCCGCCGCAAGCAGGCGGCCGTCGGCATTCCAGCTGGCCGACAGGCAGGCACCGCGCCACGGGTAGTTGCGCGAACCGGTTTGCGGCTGCAGCCGGTGAATGCGCACTCCGCCGTTGCCGGCCGCCGCGATCTCGCTGCTCTTCGGTCGCCACGCCAGCGCCACAATCGCGCCGGCATGATCGGGGAAGCAATGCGCCGGCTGACCCTTCGGATCGAACAGTTGCAGCGTGCGCCCGCTCGCCACCGCCAGCAGCCGGCCGTTATCGGCGAATGCCAGCCGCTCGCTCCATTCGGAGCCGGTGTGGATGGCACTGGACTCGAGCGAGCGCGCATCCCACAAACGCACGATGCCGTCCTGTCCCGAGGATGCAAATAGACGTCCCGCAGCCTGCCAGGCCACTGCCAGCACGCCACCCTGATGGCGGCCGATAACTTGCGGCTGGCAGGAATCCGCGCCCAGCAGCAGCACGCCGCCTTCGCCGCCGGCAACCGCGAGCGTCCTGCCGTCGCCCGACCAGGCGGCATCCACCGGATAGTCGCCGAGCTCGATGCGCGCGCGTGGCCGCAGCCGCCCGGGCGCGGCGCTCATGCGAGGCAGGATTCGAAGCCGGCCGTAAGCTCATTGCGATCGAGATTGCGGCCGATGAACACCAGCCGGCTGCGGCGCGCCGTATCGGCGCCCCATGGCCGCTCGAGCTGGCCGTCGAACACCATGTGCACGCCGTGAAATACGTAGCGCCGGTTCTCGCCCTTGAGATTGAGCACGCCCTTCATGCGCAGGATGTCGGCGCCGCGGCTCTGCAGCAGATACGACAACCAGTCGTTGACCTTGTTCGGATCAAGCGCGCGCGCATCAGTCAGTCCGATCGAGCCGACCGCCAGGTCATGATGATGCGAGCCGAATTCGCGCTGCTGCAGCGGCACGGCCCCCATCAGCCGCAGCCCGAACTCGACCGGCGCATGCTCGGTGAACATCACCCAACATCCGCTCGCCGCGCTCTCGATCTGGAACTGTGCGCCTGCGGCAAGCTGCAACCGATGGCGCCGCTCGGGGGCGAGCACGCTGCCGGGCGGCGCCGGCTGCGCCTGCGTTTCGAAGATCGCAGTGGCCTGCTCCAGCAGCGCATCGATCGATCCGGCATTGGCGTCCGCCGCCGGCAACAGCAGCACGTCTACCTGCGAGAGCTGCTGGCCGTGCCCGTGATCATGCTCGTGCTCATGATCATGGTCGTGCCCGCCGGTTTGCAGCGCGTGGCGCCCCGCCGGCAGCTGGTAGATGCCGGCCCATTCGAACGGGCGCGCCGGCTCGAGGAACGCATTGTCGAGCGCTAGCGCCCGTTCCAGATCGAAAGCGCCCAGGCTCAATACCCGCTCCAGCGGCACGTCGGCGTTACGGCTGTGGATCACTGCGGCCGTGGCACTGATGCCGCGTACCCGGCGCTCGATGCGTCGCAGCTGCGCGGCGTCGACCAGGTCAATCTTGTTGAGCAGGATGACATCGGCGAACGCGATCTGTTCCAGCGTGATCGGGCTTGCCACCAGCTCCTGCTCGATGTGGCGCGCATCCACCACGGTTACGATCGCGTCCAGCGCGTAGTGCTCCTTGAGCTCCTCATCGATAAAAAAGGTCTGCGCCACCGGCCCCGGATCGGCGAGCCCGGTGGTCTCGATCAGCACCGAATCGAAGCGGTCACGCCGCTTGCGCAGCTGGCCCAGAATCCGGATCAGGTCGCCGCGCACCGTGCAGCAGATGCAGCCATTGCTGGTTTCGAATATCTCCTCATCGGCGCCGATTACCAGCTCCTGGTCGACACCGACCTCGCCGAATTCGTTTTCGATCACGGCGATGCGCTTGCCATGATTCTCCGACAGGATGCGATTCACCAGCGTGGTCTTGCCGGAGCCCAGAAACCCCGTGAGCACCGTGACCGGTATAGGCGCTGTCATCTCGCACCTCGAAGCTTGCCTAGCAGCGTGCCTGCTCCCGGGATACGCAGCACCAACAGCAGCAGCGCCCAGCCGAGCCGCAGCCGCAGCGGCACGCGCGGCGGCGGCACCGCGCCATAGAAAGCCGCAGCCGCGTCGCGATGCAGCTGCACGCTGCGCGCCTGCAGTGACAGCTGCTGCTGCCCGCTGTCGATGCGAAAACGGCGCATTGCACTGCCTTCGCCGGGCAATTCGATGACCCGCAGATCGCGCAATCCGGAGGGCCACGCCGGCGCGGTGGCATCGCTGAACAGCGCTTCGCTTCGCACCATATGCGGCGCGCGCGGCGCGCGGCTGTAGCCGCGCAGCACCAGATTGACGGCCCCGACGCGCTGCTCGCACTGCACCGCGCCTGCAAACGCGATCAGCTCGCGCGCACTCGATGCAGGCGCACTCAAGCGGCGGCGTCCAGGTTCCAGAGCGTCAGCGGCAGATCGCGTTTGATCCACAGGCCGCATCCGATCGGGCGAAATGCCGACGCCAGCTCCCGCCGGTACCAGCGGCCGGGCCGCAGGCCGCGGATGCGGTCGGTGCGGCTCTGATCGCAATTGTCGCGCCAGTCCTCGCTGGTGAGCGCGCCGAAATACAGCGCCCCACGGCACAGCCGCGCCAGATTGCCGATCGCGCGCCGCGCCTGCGCGGCCGACAGGTATTGCAGCACGTCGTAGCAGATCACCAGCTCGAAGCGCTCACGCGTCCGGAAGGTCTCGATTGAGCCCTGGCGCCAGCCATAGCGCTGGCACAGGTACTCGCTGAACTCCAGCCCGGTGTAGCTGGCGCGCTTAAGTACCTGCAGCAGCGGCGTGCGCAGCAACCCGACGCCGCAGCCGGCATCCAGGATCCTGGTGACCGGCAGCCCGACATAATCAACGCAGCTGGTGATCAGCCGCGCCCGGGCGCGCATCTCGCTCCGGCTGGTCACCGCAGTGCCCCGATTGAAGTAAAAACGCTGGTAGTAGGCTTGGTCAAAGGCCATGCATCGATCCGGCGCGCTCGCTCATGTACTATGGGAACCCCCATTGTACCGGCCGGACGGCACCCCGACAGGCTTTGACTTATTGGCTTGTCGCCTCCAGATCTCCCGATGAGCACCCCGCAACGAAAACCCACGGCGCGCAGCCGCGCGCCGGCCGTTGGCTTTGTGAGCCTGGGCTGTCCCAAGGCCCTGGTCGATTCCGAGCGCCTGATCACCGAGCTCAAGACCCGCGGCTATGCGATCGCCGCCGGCTACGCCGATGCCGACCTAGTGGTAGTCAACACCTGCGGTTTCATCGATGCCGCCATTGACGAATCGCTGCAGGCGATCGGCGAGGCATTGCAGCACAACGGCCGGGTGCTGGTGACCGGCTGCCTCGGAGCCAATCCGCAGCGCATCCTCGACCGGCACCCCAAGGTGCTGGGGGTCACCGGCCCGCATGCCTACGAACGCGTAATCGCCGCGGTCAACCAGCACCTGCCGCAGCCGCACGATCCTTTCACCGACCTGGTGCCGCCGCAGGGCATACGGCTGACCCCGCGCCACTACGCGTATCTTAAGATCTCCGAGGGCTGCAACAACCGCTGCAGTTTCTGCATCATCCCGTCATTGCGCGGCGATCTGGTCAGCCGTCCGCTGGACGAGGTGATGCGCGAAGCCGAGGCGCTGGTGCGCTCCGGCGTGAAGGAACTACTGGTGATATCGCAGGACACCAGCGCCTATGGCAGCGACATCCGCTATCGGCCGGCGAGCTGGCACGGCGAGCAGTATGAAACCCGATTTCTCGACCTGGTGCGTGCGCTCGGCACGCTCGGCGTCTGGGCGCGGCTGCATTACGTCTATCCTTATCCGCATGTCGATGCTGTGATTCCGCTGCTCGGCGAACCAGGCGTGTTGCCATACCTCGATATCCCGTTCCAGCACGCCAGTCCCACGGTGCTCAAGCGCATGCGTCGCCCGGCGCACGCCGAGAACACACTGCGGCGCATTCAGTCGTGGCGCGCGCAGCGGCCGGAGCTGACGCTGCGCAGCACCTTCATCGTCGGCTTTCCCGGCGAGACCGAAGCCGAATTCGAGCAGTTGCTCGAATGGCTCGATGCCGCCGGTCTCGATCGCGTCGGCTGTTTCAAGTATTCGCCGGTCGCGGGAGCCGCGGCCAACTCCATCGCCGAAGCGGTGCCGGAAGAAATCAAGCAGCAGCGTTTCGAGCGCTTCATGGAGAAGGCCGGTGCGATCAGCAGCGCGCGCCTGGCAGCGCGCGTCGGCCAGCACTGCCGGGTGCTGGTCGATGCAATCGAGGACGGCGTGGCGATCGTACGCACCGCCGGCGACGCACCCGAGATCGACGGCGTAGTGCGGATCCGCGGCGGCGCCAGATTGAAGATCGGCGAGTTCGCCGCGGTCGAAATCACCGCCGCCGGCACCTACGATCTGGAAGCCAGGCTCAGCGCCAGTTAGTTGAGTGAGGCAACTGGTTTGGCGAGACTGGTTACAGCCTCCGACCGGAACTTCGGCGCATGCAGGCTTCAGCCCGACAGATCGGCCAGGTGCGCGCGTTCAATCGCGACTACACGCACCGCTTCGGGGTATTGCGCGAGGCAATGCTCGACAGTCCGTACTTGCTCACCGAGGTGCGAGTGTTGTACGAACTGGCCCAGCGGCGACATCGGCTGGGTGTGTCGCGCGCGAACGCTCAACCGCGCTTGGGGGGCTGCGGTGCATCGACATCGGCGGTGCCGGATGCCGGGTTTGCACTGTCCTGCTTCGCCTGCACCGCTGGGCGTTCCGCGGTCATCCATACCGCCAGATCCCAGGCATTGTGAATGCCGACGAACAGCAGCGTCAGCGCGATGGCTCCGATCAGATACAGCGCCGCGGCCGGCTGCCACAGCGCCCAGACACCCGCCGCCAGCATTCCCAGGCTGCACAGCAAGGGCAGCGTCGCGTTCCAGATCCAGTCCTCGAGCGCGGGCCGGTAATCGTGCCGGCCCTGGAACATCCGATAGGTGGTGGTAGCCCCATAGGCCACCAGAATCGCTCCACTGGCCATGAAGCAGACCGACAGGCTGATGTCGGTCTGTCCCGGGACGCACATGAGCGCCGCAATCCAAAGTGCCGATCCAAAATGCATCACGATCGGCGTGACGAAGGTACGCAGCCCCGACAGCCGCACCAGGTGGGCGTCGGCTGCCAGCGCGATCACGACGAATGTGAGACCGGTCAGGCCGGCCGCAGAGGAGCCGACGATGACATCGAAGTTAGCCCACCCTTCGATCGGCGGCAAAGCGACTGGCATGCAGCTATTGTAGCCCCTGCCCGGCCACCAGCAGCCGATCCAGAACTGGACTAACGCCGATGAAGCCCAAGCTTCCGCTCCGCGCGTCGAACGCCCCCCGCCATGGTGTTGCACGGGTCATCTCCAAGCTGGGCTTCGGTTCGCGCACCCAGGCCGCACAGTGGGTGCGTGAGGGTCGCGTACGCGTGAACCAGAAGGTGGTACGGGACGCCGAGTTTCCGGTGCGACAGGGCGTCGACCGCATCGATATCGAAGGTCGAGAGGTCGCGGCGAGCGCGCGGCTGGTGCTGATGCTGAACAAGCCGCGCGGCCTGGTAACCACCACTCGCGACGAGCGCGGGCGCGATACCGTCTATACGTGCTTCGCCGGCGCGCAGCTGCCCTGGGTGGCCCCGGTGGGCCGGCTCGACAAGGCCAGCGAAGGCCTGCTGCTGTTCAGTAACGATCCGGCCTGGGCGTCGCGTATCACCGATCCTGGGTGGGGCCCGGATAAGACCTACCACGTGCAGATCGACCGCCTGCCGTCGGACGAGCTGCTGCGCCAGCTCGAGCTCGGAGCGATGATCGAAGCCGAACGGCTGCGCGTCCGCTCGGTGCGGCGCCTGCGCGCCGGGCACCAGAACGCATGGCTCGAGATCGTACTCAACGAGGGTCATAACCGGCATATCAGGCGCTTGCTGGCCGTTTTCGATATCAGCGCGTTGCGTGTCGTGCGGGTGGCGATCGGATCGCTGCTGCTGGGTGAATTGCCGAAAGGCCGGTGGAGAATCCTGGCCCCACAGGAGATCGACGCGTTGTGAGCTTCGGGGCCGGGCCGCTAGTGACGTTGCCGGTGCAGCAGCTACTGCTCGCAGCCCGGCGCGCTGGCGCGGCAACCGTTGACTGCTCGCTGGATCTGGATCGCAGCAGCACCACGGTCGCGCTGCGAGCCGATGGCTGGACCTGGAACGAGCGTTGCTACCCGTATCTGCAGGCCTGCAGGGACCGCACGATCTATCACTGGACCGATGCCGGCTTTCAGCCGGTCGCGCGCTACACCAGCTCGCTGATCAAGCTGGTGCCCACGCCCTGGGGCGCACCGACTTTCGAGATCGATGGCATCAAGATGCTGCCGACGGCGAAAGTCTCACCCTATGCGGATGCCGAGCGCAAAGTTGCCCTGGTCGCACCGCGCGGCAAGCTGGTCCTGGACACCTGCGGCGGCCTGGGTTACTTCGCCGCCTGGTGTCTGCGCGGCCAGGCGTCGCATGTGTATTCGTACGAGATCAATGCCGACGTCATCTGGCTGCGCAGCCTCAACCCCTGGTCACCGCAGCCTGACGCGGCATTGACGCTGGTGACAGGGGATATTGCCGAACGCATCGCGGCCATCCATACCGAGTCGGTCGATGCAATCCTGCATGATCCGCCGCGCTTCGGCATCGCCGGAGCGCTGTACTCCCGACAGTTCTATGAGCAGCTGGCCCGGGTACTCAAACGCCGCGGCAAGCTGTTTCACTACACCGGTACGCCGAACAAAATCAGCCGCGGACGCGATCTGGCCAGCGAGGTGGCAACACGACTGCGGCAGGCCGGGTTCGCCACGACGCCGAAGGTGGATGGGCTCCTCGCGGTGAAGAGTGCGCGCACTCACGCCAATTGAGACGCCGCAACCGTCGAAGCGCTGCCGTACTCGAAACTCGCCGCCTGGAGCCTTTGCCAAATTACAGGCTGAATTTTATCATTCACTGAATAAACCTAACGGAGAAACGATCATGGTGCATGCTGGAAAGATCGGACTGGCGCTCGCGCTCAGTCTCGTTGCGGTCGGAGCGCTATTCGCGGCCGAGGAGGTCGCGCATCACGGCGGCGGCATGCGGCCTGCAGCGCGTCCGGCAGAACCGCACCCCGGCCCGCAGGGCTATCAGCGCGTCACCGAGCCACATGGCTGGGACGCACGACCCAAGAGCGTAGATCGCCCGACTTATCAACATAACTTCCAGGCCGCGCGCAGCTTCAGGATCGGCCCATACCACCGTCCTGCCGGCTGGACCGCGCATCGCTGGGGCTACGGGGAAATCCTGCCGCGCGCCTATTGGGCGGCGCCTTATGTGATCGGTGACTACTGGCTGTTTGCACTGGAAGTGCCGCCGGCGGGATACGAGTGGGTGCGCGACGGCAACGACGCGCTGCTGGTGGACAGCAACAGCGGTGAGATACTTCAGGTCGAATACGGGGTGTTTGCCTGATCGGCTGACACTGTCAGCGCTTGCGCAGACTCATGCCGTACGATTGTGGAAGCGCATCGCGGACCCCGGGAATATCGCGCCAATAAGCCTCGCGGCGCTGTTTTTGTCGTGACGCTGCCCGGGCAATGGGGTCACGCAGAATGACAGCACCTGATCGACCCTTATACAGAAGGCGATGGAACGCGACGGCGCCAGCAGAGATCAGCTACGACAGTCGAGGCCGCATGGCCGGCTCGAGCGCTCAGGGCGGCGCCGGCGCATCCCGATTCTCCAGCAACAGCAGCCCGGCGGCGGTATTGGAGATCGGTATGTGATAGTTACTGTGAATTTTGGTCACCGATCCGGTCATCGACGCCCGGGCGGCTATCCACATGACCAGCTCGACGCCTTGCGACCCTGTGGTCTCGATCAGATCCTCGATACTGTAGCGGATCAGCGCGGCCGGGTCGTCGACCAGCTTGTCCATGCACATCAGATCAAACGACTTGTTAATAAATCCGGCGCGCCCGCCTTCGAGCTGGTGTGACAGTCCGCCGGTGCCTATCACGACCACCTTCAAATCCTCCGGATAGCTCGCGATCGCCCGCCCCACGGCCTGCCCGAGCTTGTAGCAGCGTCTGGGCGAGGGCAATGGATGCTGGACGGTATTGATGGCAATCGGCACGCTGGCGCGCGGGCCGCTGCTCTTGTGCGGCCACAGCAGCTGCATCGGTATTGCGAATGCGTGATCCACGAGCATGCGCTGGCAACTGGCTGGATCGAATTCTTCGTTTATCAATGAGCGCATGACGTGCCAGGAGAACTCGGGATCGCCGGCATAAAGACCGTGCGCGGGTATGCCCCAGCCTTCATCCGAATTCAGATAATCGTCGGCAGCGCCGACTGCGAACGTCGGCATGTTGTCGAGGAAGAAGTTGAGCCCATGATCATTGTAGAACACCACGGCGACATCCGGCCGCACCCGTTCGAGCCAGGCTCGTACCGGCGGAAAGCCCTCGAAAAACGGCTGCCAATAGGCGTCGGCCTCCAACCCTTTCGCCACTGCGCCAGCGATTGCCGGGACGTGCGAGGTGCAAATACAGCCGACGATCCTGGCCATGTCAGGTCTCCGCTGCTGCGCGCAGCTTGGCTCGAAAAGCCTCGACACTCATTCCGGTCTGTTGCGCACCGATGTCCTGGACATTCAGCCCGAAGCAACCGGCGAGCTTGGCCAGGTAATAGATGTTTCCGCCGGCGCTCAGCAGCGCCTGAACATTCCGGCTCCGGACGGCATTGATCTGCTCGTCGTTGAGGCTGTATTTTCGACAATAAGCGTCTTCATCGGCCAGGAAGGCGTCCCTGTTCGCGCGCTCGTTGAGCGAGAAGCACATGCGATTGAGAGCGTAGCCGCGAACGGCGCGTTCGCCGTCAAATATCGGCGTTCCCTCAATGACGCGGGCAGCGGCAAATTTGCGGCTTCGCTCGTGGGGCGACCCATCGTCCGTGCGCATCCGCGTTTCGGATGAGCGACTTTCCGAATGATCTCTCATGGCGCCTTCCCTGAATCCATTCCATCGTTGCAATGCCGGTGGTAAGCCGGTAACCCTATGCACATGTTCGGATAGATGCAGCTGCGGCTGCTATGCGTAGTTTCCGAGCTTTTGCCGCCGATGCCGATGGCCCTGCACGACACGCATACGTACTGTTACAGAGCACCTGCCAGGCCGGCGTTGCCACCTGCCAGGCGTCGCGGTTACTGCATCATGCTCATGCCGTGGTGATCGTGCCGGTGCGAGCCGGTGAGTGCGGCGAGCGGCAGTGTCGCAGTCCAGATACCACAGGCAACGATGACGCTGCCGAGCAGCCGCGCAAAAGTGCCATCGGGCCGCGGCAGGCGTGCACCGGCGCAGCTCAGGCCGAGCATCGCCGGCACGGTGCCCAGTCCGAAGGCGATCATGGTCGCGCCGCCGGCGCCGGCACCACCGGCAAGCGCGGCGGCCAGCAGCGCGGTATATACCAACCCGCAGGGAAGCCAACCCCAGATCAACCCGAGTGCCAGCGCGCGGGCGCCCGGCGCGGTGGGCAGCGCCGCACGCGCGCTCGGAGCGATTCGCCGCCACAGCCGCGCACCCAGACGCTCGGGTGCTTGCAGCCATCGCCCCGGGGCGCGGCCGCCGAGCGCGATCCTAAGACCGATCGCCACGACCATCAGGGCGGTCGCCAGCCGCAGTAGCTCGCTCCAATGCCGCCCGGATAACGCCAGCCCCGGGCCGGCGCCAACTGCGCCCGCCACGCAACCGGCCATGCCGTAGCTGAGCAGCCGGCCGGCCTGGTACAGCAGCGGTTGCCACGGGCGGCGCATGGCCGCACCCGGCACGGCACCCAGGGCTGTGGCGATGCCGCCGCACATCGCCAGGCAATGCGTGCTGCCCAGCAGCCCGGCGATGAACATCGTGATCAATGCCAGCTCATGCATCGCGCTGCCTGCTGCCGGCGGCGGGTGGCGCGCGCTCATCGTCGAGCAGAATCTGCATGCCCGGCGAGTCAAGATCGTCAAACTGCCCCTTGCGCACCGCCCAGAAGAACGCCCCTAGCGCCAGCGCCAGCAGCACCAGACCGAGCGGTATGAGCAGATAGAGGATATTCATGCCGCCACCGGCATCGGCGCCGCCGCCGAGGAATCGGGCCGCGCGTGTGGCTTGGCGGCCGTGAGCAGCCGCGTGGCGTTGAGCACCACCAGCAACGAACTTGCCGACATGCCGATCGCCGCCATCCACGGCTGCAGCCAGCCGAACGCCGCCAGCGGCACGGCGGTGGCGTTGTACAGCACCGCCCAGCTGAGATTCTGGCGGATTATCCGGCGCGCCAAGCGCGCCGACTTCACGCCGCGCACCAGCGGCGTCAGCCGCTCACCCAGCAGCACCATATCGGCGCTTACCTTGGCCAGATCCGTGCCGCCGCCAATGGCCACCGAGACGTCAGCGGCAGCGAGCACCGGGGCATCGTTGACGCCGTCGCCCACCATCGCCACCGCGTGACCGGCTGCCTGCAGCGCGCGAACCAGATCGAGTTTGTCAGCCGCGCACAGTCCGCCCTGCGCGCTGACGCCGTGCAGGCGGCGCCCCATGGCGCCGACCACGTCCTCGCGGTCACCGCTCGCAATCAACGGCTCGAGTCCCAGCGCACGCAGGCCGCCGAGAGTCTCCAGTGCATCGTCCCGCAAAGCGTCGCTCAGCTGAAATGCTGCCAACAGCCCCGAACTATCACCCAGCGCGATCGTTGTGTGCGCCGCATCGGCTGCAGTGATCGGACACGGCGGGACCGACGAGCAGAGCTCCTGCACAAAGTCTGGCCGCCCAATGCGATACAGCACGCCGTCCGCCGTCCCCTCGAGACCGCGTCCCGGGTGCGACTGTACCGGACCCAGCTCGCCGGCCGCCTCGAGTCCCGCGAAGGCACGGGCGATCGGATGAGCGGAATAACGCTCGAGTGCCGCGGCGATGGCCAGGCAGCGTTCGCGGCTCAGACGCGCACCCAGGATCTGCATCTGATCGATACGCGGCTGTCCGCGAGTCAGCGTGCCGGTCTTGTCGAA
>Ga0182016_10000392_pt1 | contig 54809 bp, 50 predicted proteins | sample 712S2MmetaG_FD_120491 | JGI IMG/M metagenome (GOLD analysis project Ga0182016, IMG submission 120491) | Permafrost microbial communities from Stordalen Mire, Sweden - 712S2M metaG | ecosystem: Environmental > Terrestrial > Soil > Wetlands > Permafrost | place: Sweden: Stordalen | collected...
GTCGGCGTCAAGCCCTCCGCCGCCAGGATGCGGGAGATCCGCATCACCCGACACAACTGCGCTCCGCGCTGGAACTACACGATTACGCCCCGAATGTGAAGTAATTCTTGCGCCGATGCTAAGTACACCATTTCGGAAGTTCGGTAACGTATTCGAGGGCAACCGCTCCCTCACGGTCGCGGCTCGGAAACGCCCCAGTCCGAGCCGCGACCGTGAGGGAGCGGTTGCCGGATGTGTGAGCGTACTTGCGAAACGAACACGTTTAGCGGAACAAATTCCGGAGCACGAACAGGGCGTTGGCGGGGCGTTCGGCGATGCGGCGCATGTAATAGGGATACCAGGACCGGCCGAAGGGAACGTACAGGCGGAGGCGGAAGCCATCGGCGACCAACTGGCGCTGCAGGTCGCGGCGAATGCCGTAGAGCATCTGGAACTCGAAGCCGTCGCGGGAGATGTTGTGTTCGGCGGCGTACGCGCGGGTGGCGGCGATCATCTTCTCGTCGTGGGTGGCGATGGCGGGGTAGGCGCCGCGATCGAGCAGCAGCTTCATCAGCTCGACGAAGTTGTTGTCGGCGTCGGCTTTGCGCGGAAAAGCGACGGATGGCGGTTCGAGGTAAGCGCCCTTGACCAGGCGGACGCGAATGCCGCGATCGGAGAGCGCTTCCACGTCCTTGCGGGAGCGATATAAATAGGATTGGACGACGGCGCCCACGGCGCGGTAGCGGGCGTGCAACGCGGTGACCAGGTCGAGCGTGCGGTCCACGTATTCGCTCGATTCCATGTCGACGCGCACAAACAAGCCGTTGGCGGCGGCACTGGCGGCGAGTTGTTCGACGTTGCGGCGGCATTCGTCGCCGGAAAGATCGATGCCGAACTGGGTGAGTTTCAAGGAGACGTTGCCCTCCACGGTGCTTTCGTGAAGGGCGGTCAATGTGGCTTGGTAAACGTCGCGTGCGCGGGCGGCCTCTTCGAGCGAAGTGACGCCCTCGCCCAAATGGTCGAGGGTGACGGAAATTTTTTCCCGGTTCAGGCGCCGGCTCACGGCGATGGCTTCGTCGAGGGTTTCGCCGGCTACGAACCGGGTCGCCAGGCGCCGGGCCAGCGAGGAAGTCTCCATCCACTTCCGCAGTCCCCGGCGCCGCGAGAGGAACAGAAAAAAGCTGCGCACGAGTTCCAGCCTAGCATTCAGAGCGGCGATTCAGAACGCCAAGAAAGAACGCCAAGAAATGGTTGCCAGCTAAGCCGTGCTCGGTTATACTTGCAGCCAATCGACTGGCGTGCCCTCCAGCGCACGGAGTGGTTCGGGCCAGACTGATGAGAGGGCAACCTGTGATCGGACGCCGCCTTAGTGCCAGATTCCGGTTTTATATCGCCTCTATCCTGCTTGTGGGAGCGGTGTGGCTGGTCACCCACTACATTGAGACTGCGCCGTACTCGTTCGATCCGAACCCGGCGCCGGAGCTGGACCAAGCCGTGGAGGCGTATGAGAACCTCAACAATTTGCTCATCACTCTGGGCACTGGAATGTTGGGAGCGATGGGGTTCCTGCTGACCAGCAAGCCGAAGGATCACTATAGTCCGCGGATTCTGTGGGCCGCCGGCTCAAGCGCGGCCTGTGTCGGTGTCTCCATGTATTTCGGGTATCTGTCTTACCAAAACCTCCAATTTGTGCTTACGTACAGTGTCGGGACCCTCAACACGGGGCTGGTCGAATGGCCGAAGGCCTTTCATTTCTATACGCTGCTGGGCGGCGCTTTTTTCTTCGCCGACTTTGTGGCACAACACCTGAGCAAGGCGGATTGATATTGATATGAAACCGCAACGATTCTTCCTGGCGCTGAGGATGGTGCCGTGTTGCCTGCTTCTGGTCACGGGGGCTCTCCGGTCGCAGATGCCCTCAGCGCCGGGCAGGCTGGCCGTCAAATCAACGCCGCCCGGCGCCACCATCACCATCGATAATCAGCGGATGAAACAACCAGCGCCTTTTACCTATCTGGTTTCTCCAGGCTCTCACAAAGTGACAGCCAGAGGACCGGCAGGCAGAACCCTGAAGTGCAGTCCTGAGTCGCCGTACGTCGGTTCCGGCTCAACCGTGGAGATCAATTGCGCCGCGGGAGAGAATACTCCGTCAAATAAGTGAATCGATTGACGCGTCTTGCCGGCTGCCGGCTTCCTCCACGAACTCTCCTGCGTGGGCCTGGAGCGGGACACCGCTCTGCAACTGGCTCGCGGATGCCGTTGCGCGGGGCCCGGAGCACCCAGGAGCATTCAGAATTGGCGAATGCTTCCTACCCGAACCACCTCGCCCGGCCGAATGCACTCCAAAGCGGCGAGACAGTCGGAGACGAGCGGCAGCAAATCGTAGATGCGGTTCGATCGCGCTCGAACGATCAGAATGGAGATCTTTCGCGAGACTAAGTTCTGCTGATAGGGAACATTCTTGTCGAGCGTCAGCAGGACCTCAAAGAACGGTTTGGCCAATGCCAGCAACTCGCCGTTCTTCTTTCCGGCCCATCCACATTCCGTGACAGTCCGGCACTCGTGGCCAGGTAAATGGGCGGCAAGCTTGCGCGGTAGGTTTTCGTCGATCAGGACCTTCATCGTGCGCGCGTGAGAAGGGTCTTGGCTTCTTCGAGCGCGGCAACTGCGGCGTCCCTGGTGACGGAAGGAAAATTGTCCAGAAACTCATCCAGCGGATCGCCCGCTTCAAGATAGTCGATCAGCGAATCGACTGGAACGCGGGTGCCTCGGAAGCACGGGATCCCACCAAGAATTTCGGGGTCGCTGACGATTACAGACGGTTGTCCCATAAGTTACCTGCCGATTTCCAGTGTAGCAGGGCCTTCTTCCACGAACTCTCCCACAGCCTCGCTCACGCTGGCCTGTTCTTCGGCTGTCAACTCCGGGAACACCGGCAGGCTCACCACCTCGGCGGCCATCCGTTCGCAGATCGGCAATGGCGGCTGTGGGCCTAAGTCGCGGAAGCATTTCTGGGCGTGCAGCGGGACCGGGTAATAGATTTCCGAGCCGATGCCGCGCGCGGTCAGATGCCGCCGGAGGGCGTCGCGCGGCGATTCCGGTCCTTGCCAGCGCGGACCTGGCCCGACCCGGATGGTGTACTGATTCACGATATGGGTGCGGTCTTCGAGCATCGCAGGCAGGCGCAACTCCACCGCACCTTTGCCGTCGAATCGGCGCAATTCCCGGTCGTACTGGCAGGCGTGCTGTTGGCGCAGTTCGGTGTAGCGGCAAAGGTGCGGCAGTTTGACTCCCAGCAGGGCGGCATGTAGGGCGTCGAGGCGAAAGTTGCCGCCAATCATCTTGTGATAGTACTTGGGATGGGCGCCGTGGTTGCGCAGCAGACGGGCTTTTTCGGCCAGGGCGGCGTCATTGGTGACGAGCAGCCCGGCTTCGCCCAGCGCGCCCAGGTTCTTGGTGGGGAAGAAGCTGACGGTGCCGAAATCGCCCAGCGTGCCCAGCGGGCGTCCGCGATAGGCCGCGCCGAACGCCTGGGCCACATCCTCGACGACAGACAGGCGATGGCGGGCGGCGATCTCGGAGATCTCGTCCATGTTGGCGGCCTGGCCGAACAAGTGAACGGGAATAATGGCGCGGGTGCGCGGAGTGATGAGGCGCTCCACGCCGGCCGGATCGAGATTGAAAGTATCGTCCAGCGAATCCACGAATACCGGACGGGCGCCCAGGCGCGAAACCGAACCGGCGGTGGCAAAAAAAGTGAACGACGGGCAGATGACTTCGTCGCCCGGTCCGATGCCGAGCGCCATCAAAGCCAGCAGCAGCGCGTCCGTGCCGGAAGTTACACCGATGGCGAAACGGGCGCCCGCCACGGCCGCGGCGGCGCTCTCAAACTGTTCCACTTCCTTACCCAAGATAAACTGGCCGGAATCGAGCACGCGCCGGAAGGCGTCGAGCAGTTCGTCGCGAATGGGCTCGTTCTGACGGCGGAGGTCGAGCAGGGGAACGTTCATGGAAAGCTCATCATAACAGGCGGGCTTTCAGCGGTCATGGGCCGCCAAACCTAAGCCAGCCGCCGGGATGGCAGCTTGATGCGGACATCGACTTCGAGGCCGGCGTCGGAGAGCATGTTCACCAACGTGTCCAGCGAAAAACGGCTGATCTTACCGCGCGTCAGATCGGAAACCCTGGGCTGACTCACGCTCAATCGCCTTGCCGCACCGGCTTGGGTCAAGCCTTCCTTCTCGATGAACTTCCGCAGGGCCGTCATCATCTGGGACCGAAGCCGCAGATTGCGGGCCTCGGCGGGAGAAAATCCGAGATCGGCGAATACGTTGCCGCTGCCTTTGGTGACGGTCGTTCCCTCTTCATGACGGTCTCTCGATATTCGTTGTCGCCGTGAAGGCGAATCTCCATCACACCTGAACCGACATCCGGCATCGGTCTGAAATCCGCCGGGGCCGCGCGTAACCGGGCCAGGCTGTCCCCCAGCCAGGCCATGGGCTTCAGGCTCGACACCTCTCAATTATATAAAATTGGATATGTTTGTCCAGTCGCGGCTTGGTGCGCCCCGCAGCCGGCTCGAAAACGGATCTGGTTCACCCTGGCTGGCGGACGCGGGGGCTTGGCCTCAGGCAGAGCCTCGCGCGATAATAGCCCTCACGGAGAACGCAGTGGCGGCCGATACTTCAGAAGCCAATCTACACGCCCATCGCTTGCTCGATCAACTCGGCCCGGGCCAACTCGCTGCCGTGGTCCATCTGCTCGAAACCATGGTTTCGCCCGAAGAGGAGCGCGACACCCTTGAGCGACGCCGAACGCGCGGCCGTCACCGAAGCCGACGAGTGGCTCCAGCACAACCAACCGATCCCGCATGAGGAAGTCCTCGCGGAGTCCGGCTTGACCATGGCGGATTGGGACAAGTTGGGCCAGCCTATTTTCCTCAGCACCAGAAAACCGCCGGGGCGACTCGGAGACTCGACGCGGCACGCAGGAGTGCGCACGCCACGTGTCACTTCGGCACCGTCACCGCCGGAATATTGGCGTCTCGCACCAGCTTATTGAACGCCGCCAGGTCCGTGGTCAGCAGGCCATTGAGTGACCGCAGCTTGCCGTTCACCTCCGTGGCCAGGTCCTCGTACACCACGTAGGATTGAGCGGTGGGCTGGTTATCGGAGCTTTCGATTTCGCCCATCACGTAGGCCAGCTTATTGTTCAGCTTAATCGGGAAATTCAGCGGATCTTCGCTGGCGCGGTTCCTGGTTTGGTAGAGATCCCCTTCGATGGCCGTCAGCTTCCCGTTCAGCGACTTAGCGGCATCGGCCACTTTGGCATCGCCGCTCGAGGCATATTCGTCCAGCTTCTTGCGCACCTCGCGAATGCGGACGACGGCGCCATTGGTTTCCGATAGCTTGTCGCGGATCTGCAAGGCCAGCGAGATCTGCTTGGCGTATTCCTCGGGCGTGGTCGAAAGGCGCGGGTCCTTCTTCAGCTCGAAAGTTTCGCTTTGCGACTTGCCGTCCACGGTCAGACGCACGGTGTATTTGCCCGGCGGCACGCGCGGCCCCGTCACGTTGCCGGCCCACATGATCAGGCCGGGGAAGGTGGTCGCATCGGGGTAGCGCAGGTTCCACACGAAGCGGTTCATGCCGGCATTGGCGGTGACGCGCGGCGGCGGTGCGCCGCGGAACGGGTTCTCTTCCCCGCCCTCGTCTTCCGGGGCCGCGGCCGGACGCGCCGCCGGCGCCTTGCTGGAATAGGTGTTGACGATCTTGCCAGCCGCATCCAGGAATTCGAGCGTAACATCGCCCCTGCCCTTCAGCCAGTAATGCACTACCGCGCCCGCGGGAGGGTTCTCCCCCACGGCCGCCGGGCCGCGCCCACCGCCGAACCCACGTCCGCCACCCACGCGATACGTGTCGGCTGGACGGAACAGGTGCGCATCGGTGGTGGTCACGGCGTCGTTCAACTGATAGAGCAGCGGCAAATCGTCGAAGACCCAGAAAGACCGTCCCTGGGTGGCAATGACGATTTCCTTGTCGCGCTTTTGAAACGCTACGTCGGCGATCGGCACCACCGGCAGGTTCAATTGGAACGGCTTCCAGTTTTCGCCATCGTCAAGAGAGATGAACAGGCCGAACTCGGTGCCGGCCACCAGCAGGCCGCGCCGGTTGGGATCGACTTTCACCACGCGGGTGAAGTCGCCTTCGGGAATTCCGTTCACGATTTTCTTCCAGGTTTTGCCGAAGTCCGCCGTCTTGTAAAGGTAGGGACGGAAGTCGTCGAGCTTATAGGCCGTAGCGGCCACATAGGCCGTGCCGGCGTCGAATGGCGAAGCGTCGATGGAATTGATCTGGCTCCATTCCGGGATGCCGGGCGGAGTCACGTTCTGCCAGTTCTTGCCGCCATCGCGAGTGATCTGCACCAGTCCGTCGTCGGTGCCCACCCAGATCAGGTCCTTGGCCACCGGCGATTCCATCACCGTGAAAATCGTGTCGTAGTATTCCACCGAGGTGTTGTCCTGGGTGATGGGACCGCCCGACGAAGCCTGTTTGCTTTTGTCGTTGCGCGTCAGATCGCCGCTGATGGGTTCCCAGCTCTGGCCCTCGCTGACGGTCTTCATGAGCACGTTGCCGCCGGCGTAAAGAACCTTGGGGTCGTGCGGCGAAAAGACAATCGGGAAGCTCCATTGAAAGCGGTACTTGAGCGCATCGGCGCCGTAGCCCATGGGGTTGTCGGGCCACGGATTGATGTTGCGCATCTGGCCGGTGCGGTGATCCTGGCGGGTGATCAGGTTGCCGTAGGAGCCGGCGTAGACGATTTCCGAATCGCGCGGATCGGGCGCGATCCAGCCGCTTTCGCCGCCTCCCACGTCGTACCAATCCTTATCGGTGATGCCGCCGGCGGTGGTGCGCGTAGCCGTGCGCACGGTGGTGTTGTCCTGCTGCGCGCCGTAGGCGTGGTAGGGGAAATCGTTGTCCAGGGCGACGCGATAGAACTGCGCCGTGGGTTGATTGCCCTCGGGCGACCAGTTCAGGCCGCCGTCGTTCGAGACCGCCGCGCCGCCGTCGTTCGATTCGATCATGCGCAGCGGGTTATCGGGCGCGATCCACAGATCGTGATTGTCGCCGTGCTCCTGGCGAATCGCCGCAAAAGTTTTGCCGCCATCGATGGAGCGGTAGAAACCGGTATTGAGCGCGTACACCGTGTCGGCGCTCTTGGGATCGGCATAGATGTGGGAGTAATACCAGGCGCGCTGGCGGAGAATGTTCTGGTCGTTGACCTTGGTCCAGGCGCGGCCGGCGTTGTCGGAGCGGAACACGCCGCCATCGGCGGCTTCCACGATGGCCCAGACGCGTTCGGGATTGACCGGCGAAACGGTCACGCCGATGCGGCCCTCGACGCCGCGCGGCAAACCGGGGGCGCGCGAAATGTCGCTCCAGGTGTCGCCGCCGTCGGTGGATTTCCAGAGTCCGCTGCCGGGTCCGCCCGAATCCAGGCGCCACGGCTTGCGGCTCACGTTCCAGAAGGCGGCGTAGAGCACGCGCGGGTTGGTGGGGTCCATGGCCAGGTCGGAAGCGCCCGCCTCCGGTCCGCGAGTCAGGACCTGTTTCCAGGTGGCGCCGCCATCGGTCGAACGGTACACGCCGCGTTCCGCGTTTGGTCCCCAGAGGTGCCCCAGCGCGGCCACGTAAACCAGGTCGGGATTCCGCGGATGCACCACCACCGCGCCGATATGGTAGCTATCCTTGAGGCCGACGTTGCGCCAGGTCTTGCCCGCGTCCACCGACTTGTATACGCCGTCGCCATTGGAAGCGTTGCCGCGGATGCAAGCCTCGCCCATGCCCGCGTAGATCACGTTGGGATCGGAACCCGCCACCGCGAGCGCACCCACCGAACCGGTCTGGAGCTGGCCGTCGGAAACCGGCAGCCACGAAGCGCCTGCGTCGGTAGTCTTCCAGATACCCCCGCCGGTGGCGCCGAAGTAATAGACGTTGGGCTGGGAAGGAACACCGGCGACGGCCACCACGCGGCCACCGCGGAACGGGCCGATCTGGCGGAAGCGCAGGTCCTTCCAGAGATCGGGAGTCTGGGCCGCGGCCAATAAGGGACACAAATAGAGCAAGCAAGCGCGGAGGGTTCTCATAGGTTGTATTTTGCATCGTACCAAAAGCGGCGCGATCCCGTGTTCCCACTTGCCGAATGACGGAGATGCCCCAGTCCGAGCCGCGACCGCCAGGGAGGTTGCAGGATGTGTGACCGTAATTGCGAAACCGAGTATTAGTCGCGGACCTTGTCGAAGTCCCAGCCGTTCAATTGACAAACACCGCGCACGTGGCTCTCCCAGGTGGGCTCGTCTTTCGGCCGGCCTCCCGGAAAGCAGTCCACGCTCAGATAGACAAGCCGCTGCTTAGCGCTCGCTCGAATCCGGTGCTGCGTGTGCGGAGGGATGCGCACCAGGTCGCCCCTCTTGACCGGAAAGCGTTCGGCGTCGCCGATATAAAGCGTGCCTTCGCCGCGCACGACGTAGAAGACCTGCTCGGTGTCGTCGTGAACGTGAAGCGGCGGCGCTTCTTTCGGCTCCAGCACGACCAGGAAGGCTTCGGCGGCTTCCGCCTGGGATCGATCCATGACCAGGAAATTGGTGTGAGTAGGGAACCGATACCGAGTCGTCTTCTTTTTCCTGGTGCTGAAGACATACTGCACCGGAACCGTGGGAACCGGAATAGTCTTGGAATTCGCTTTCTTTTTCATGCGTTATGATTTCTCCCTGTTTATGATGGCAAAGTTCGCGGCAACCGCTCCCTGACGGTCGCGGCTCCGACTCGCGGCGCGACACTGCTCGAGTCAATTCCCCGGCCCCGCGATCGGGTAGCCCTGCCATAAGTATTCCAGAGCCTCGGGCAGGGTTTGTTGTTTCACCGCGCGGTCGGTGTGACCGGCGTTGCGCGCGAATACGAACTGATAATGATAGCCCTTGGCGGCGAGAGCTTTGGCCATGTTCTCATTGGCGAGGACCCAGTCGTGCATGTTGTCGTGCATGATGTTGGGATTGAAGTTGTCCCTGTCACCGACTTCCATCCAGATGCGTATTGGCTTGGCCGGGGAGTTGGGGATGAGGCGTTCATGGAACTCCCAGGCGCCGTGGGGAGTCTGGGGGTTCGACGGCCATTGCTGGTTCACGTAGGTGCCCGAGTAGGTGAGCACGCGGTGATATAACTCCGGGTGATACCACGCCATGATCAAAGCGCACGAGCCGCCGGAGCTGCCCCCCATGGTTGCCCGGCCATCGGGATCCTTGGTCAGTTTCACGTGATACTGCTTCTCCACCAAAGGCAGCACTTCTTTCTCGACGAACTCCGCGTACAGTCCCGACATGGTGTCGTATTCCAGGCCGCGTTCGCTTCCCTGGGCGTCGCCGCTGCCGTTGCCGATGGAGATGGCGATCATTGCGGGCACGCGATGTGCGGCGATCAGATTGTCGAGGGCTATGAACAAGGCAGGGTCGGGTCCATCCGCCCCCACGATGAAGGGCGCGGCCGTGCCAGGGACGTATTGTCTGGGAACATAGACAGCTACCCGACGGGTGTATGGGGCGGGGTGGCTGGTGGTGACGATCAGCTTGGCGGGGTCGGTGGGGTCGGCCGTGCCGAAGGTACCGGTATCGCGCGCGATGCCGGGGTAGATCCTGCTATCGACCGATTCCATGGTGAAGGTGAAGACCGATCCGTGGGGCACGCCTTCCTGCGCGGCCATTTCGGGCGCTGGGTTATGGGTAGGGCCGAGAATGAAGTTTCCGTCCTCATTTGCCGGAGCGTTGGCGCCGTCGGGTAACTCTTTCGCCGCCACATAACCGGGGGTGTGAGGATCCCGGGTTGGCGGCGTAGGGCGCGCCGGGCGTGGGGCCGCGGCCGGAGCTTGGGCCGTGGCCGGATCTACTCCGGCCATCAGGCCGATCAGGAACGCGAGGCTTAGAAGACGGAACATTAGACTCCTCTTTCTTAGTACACAACTTCATAAGTTCGCTAACGACTTTCCGGGCAACCGCTCCCTGGCGGTCGCGGCTCCGAAGCGCGCGAAACCGAGCCGCGACCGCGAGGGAGCGTTGCTTAATATGTGACCGTAATTCCGAAAACGGGTACTTAATGACGTCAACCCCCGCCGCACCGGAGATAGCGAGTCGAGCTAAGGGGATTCCGGGGATAGCATCACCAATCTTATCTCAACAGCCGAAACGGCAAGACGCCGGATTCTCGATTCCGAAACCGGTCATCGTCCACCCGGCAGCCGACAGGCAAAGCCGCTACTCAGTACCGGTTTTCGCCCGACTTTCGCCGCTCATTTGCGCTGCCCCAGCGCGTACTGAAAATTCATTCGGGCCGCCACAACCACCGCCGCGCACCCCCCGATCATCTTCACCTCGTAGAGCCAGGATGCACCTTCCGGCGGGACAAAGGCAACCACCAGTGCCAGCGCGGTGACGCTCAACCCGCAGGCCGCGCTCACCCGCCAGCCGCACTTCCAGCCGGCGGCGAAGATGTACACGAAAGGGAACAGGGTCGTCACCGTCGTCAGGTCGACCAGGAGCTGATAGCCGCCGCGGAGGCTTTCTCCCGCCGTCAACATCAGGATGGCGACGCTGCTGAATGCGGCTTCCGACAGCAGCGCGACATACGGCGTGCCCCAGCGCGGATGCAGGCGCGCAAATGCCGGCGGCAGGTAGCGGTCGATTCCGATCACGAACGGGAGACGGGCACCGCCGCTCAGCCAGGAACCGAACGCGCCGGCCGAAGCGGTCAGAATCAGAAGCGCGATCAACAGGGGGAAGCCGTGCCACCCCAACCGCGCGCCCGCCGCGTGGGCCGCCTCGATCACGCCCGAAATAATGTCCACGCTCCCCGAAGACATCAGCGCCAGCACCGCCAGCGTCCCGCCCACGTAAAAGGCGCAGACCGCCGCACCCGAAATCCAGGCGGCGCGCGGAATGGTTCGCGCCGGGTCGCGAATCTCTCCCGCCATGATGGCTCCCAGTTCCAGGCCGGTGAACGCCAGCGCGATTTGCGACCAGAAGTTCAGCTTTCCCCAGTCCATCCGCGGCACGAAATCGTGCAGCGGCGTCGCCGAGCCTCCGTGCCGCCAGGCGAACCAGCCCGCCGCCATCAGCAGCGCACCTACCAGGATGGTGGCCACGCCGCCCAGATCGCTGGCCCATTTGCCCAGTTCCAAGCCGACCAGATTGAAGATTGCCACCGACCACAACACGGCCAGAGCCAGCCCGATCATGAGCGTTTTATCCTGCGAGAAACCGAACGCCTCCGCCGCTATGGACAACCCGTACAGCAGCGCGGAAGGCAGATAAAACAATACGCTGACGAAATAGCACGCGCCGCACAGGAATCCGTGCCAGGGCCCGAAAGCTTCCTGGGTCCACACGTACAGGCCGCCTTCCTCTGGATGCCGCCTGGAAAGTCCCGCCACGGTCAGAACCGAGGGAATGAAAAACAGCAATCCCGCCGAAATCCACAACGTAATCGAGCCCGGCCCGGTGCGCGCCGCCACCGCCAGCCAGCGGACGCCCACCACGGCGGCGATATTGAGCAAAACCAGGTCGGGTAACCGGAGCGCCCGGCGCAGTTGTTCGGCAGGCTTAGTGAGGATCATGAGAAGTTATCGAGCCGGCTTTGTGGAAAGATCGCTCGATTCTACCAATAGAGCCAAACACGAGTGAAGTCCGAAATCGCGCGGCTCGGATGCGGGTGCCGCGCGTTTGCAGCCGCTTACCGAGCCGCGGCCGCCAGCGGTTGCCGGAGACGAGTCTCCCGGAAACGGTTAGTTAGGCGCCCTGAAGCACCGCCCCGCTATCGCCCGGCGGCGACAGGCATTACTATGGCGTGTGGCATGTTTGTGCGTCCGGCCAAGGCGCTGGACGCTGCGGAGATCGACATGAAGGATTTGACGCGCAGGGATTTGTTCAAGACCAGTCTGGCCGCGCCGGCTGTGGCCGCGGTGGTGACGGCGGGGGAGACCGCGAGCGAGGAAGCCCAGGCCCAGACCGCGCCACCGGCCTCCGCCGTTCCGGGCGCCGGCCGGGAGCGCCTGCTGCTGGATTTCGGTTGGCGCTTCCACTTCGGTCATGCCGCCGACGCGGCGCGGGACTTCCACTTCAGCGGTAACTTCTCAAAAACCGGGAATTTCGGACCGGTGGCCACCTTGGCCTTCGACGACAGCGATTGGAAGCCCGTGGATCTGCCTCACGACTGGGCCGTCGAATTGCCATTCCAAAACGATCCCGCGCTCTCGAGCAAGGGTTTCTATCCCCTGGGGCGCGCCTATCCCGCCACCAGCATCGGCTGGTATCGCCGCGTCTTCGACCTCCCGGCCTCGGACGCCGGTAAGCGCATCAGCCTCGAATTCGACGGCGCCTACCGCGAGGCCATGGTCATCTTCAACGGCTTCTACATCGGCAGGCACATCGGCGGCTACGATCCGTTCCGCTTCGACGTAACCGATTTCGCTTCCCCCGGCGCGCCGAACGTGCTGCTGGTCCGCATGGACGCAACCCAGAGCGACGGCTGGTTCTACGAGGGCGCCGGCATTTACCGGCACATCTGGTTGGTGAAGACCAACCCCGTGCACGTGAAGCAGTGGGGCACGTTCGCGCGCGCCCAGGTGCGCCCCGGCGAAGCCACGGTCCGCATTCGCACCGAGGTGGAAAACCAGGGCAAGGGCGCGCAGGCCACGCGCGTCACCTCGACCATTCTCGATCCCGCCGGCCGCGCCGTGGGAAAAGTCGCCAGCCCGCCCGCTTCCATCGCGGAGGGGGACGAGCATGCCTACGAACAAGAGGTAGTGGTGAAGGCGCCCGCGCTGTGGTCGCTAGAGCAGCGCAATCTGTACAAGTTGGTGACCGAAGTGGAGGCGGCCGGTGCCGTCATCGACCGCTACCAGACCCCGTTCGGCATCCGCACTTGTGCGTTCGATGCCGAGAAGGGCTTCTTCCTGAATGGCCAATCCGTCAAGCTCAAGGGGACCTGCAATCACCAGGACCACGCGGGCGTGGGCGTGGCCGTTCCCGATGCGGTGCAATATTTTCGCATCCGCAAGCTGCAGGAGATGGGCTGCAACTCCCTGCGCACTTCGCACAACCCTCCCACACCGGAACTGCTCGACGCCGCCGACGAGCTGGGCATGCTGGTGTTCGACGAAACCCGCATGATGTCGTCGAATCCCGAGGGCTTGAGCCAGTACGAAAACCTGGTGCGGCGCGACCGCAATCATCCCAGCGTCTTCATGTGGTCGATGGGCAACGAGGAAGGGGTGGCGGCCACCGATCACGGCCTCGCGATCCTGATGGCGATGAAGGAAGTATCGACGAAATGGGACGGCACCCGGCCGGCCTCCAACGCGCCGATCCGCGGCACTTACATGGGTAAGTTCGGCTACGCCGCCTGCGACGTGCAGGGTTATAACTACGACGATCCGGCGGCCGACGCGTTTCACAAAGCCCATCCGAAGGCGCCCGTGATGGGCACCGAACAAGTCAGCGCGGTGGCCACGCGCGGCATCTACGTGATGGACCCGGAACACGGCTACGTCGGCTCCTACGACCCCTACACCACCACCGGCCGCGCCTCCTGCGAGGGTTGGTGGAGCTTCTGCAACGCGCGCCCGTGGCTGGCCGGAGGTTTCATTTGGACCGGTTTCGACTACCGCGGTGAGCCTTCGCCCTACCAGTGGCCCAACGTCAGCTCGCAGTATGGCATCATCGATACCTGCGGTTTCCCCAAGGACAGCTTTTTCTATTTCGCGGCGTGGTGGAAACCCAAGCCGGTGCTGCACCTGTTCCCGCACTGGAACTGGCCCGGCCTGGAGGGCAAGGAAATCGCCGTGTGGGTGTATTCGAACCTGGACCGGGTGGAGCTGTTCCTCAACGGCCAGAGCCTCGGCGCCAAGGACATGAAGAAGGATTCGCACCTGGCGTGGAACGTCAAATACGCCCCTGGCGCGATCGAGGCGCGGGGATACAAAGACGGCAAGCAGGTCATAATAGCCAAGCGCGAAACCACCGGGCCGGCAGCGAAACTGGTGCTCACGGCGGACCGAAACCAGCTCGCGGCCGATGGCGAGGACGTGGCCATGTTCGCGGTTGAGGTGCAGGACGCGCAGGGCCGCACGGTGCCAATTGCCGATAACCAGGTGACGTTCCGGGTCGTCGGCGAGGCGAAAGCCATCGGCGTCGGCAACGGCGACCCGACCAGCCACGAATCCGACAAGGGCAACGCGCGTAAAGCCTTCAACGGCCTTTGCCTGGCCCTGGTGCAATCGACGAAAGCAGCGGGGACCATCACGGTGGAGGCCAGTTCGCCGTCGCTCGCGCTCGCGAGCGTCACCATCTCCTCAAACGCCGTGAAGCTTCGGCCCCAGGCGCCGGTTTGGGAGCGCGAAGTCCCGTCGGGTCCGGGCATCACGGGCCTATGGAGAACCGCGCCCGCAACTGCCGCCGCGAGTTTCGGCGGTTTCGGCGCCCCGCCCAGCCCAGTCTTTACTTTCCGCCAGAATGGGAGCGCGCTCACCGGAACCGTTGAGGCCGGCGGCGGCGGCGGTTTCGGCGGCGGCAGCGATACGCCAGCCGCCATCGAAAATGGAAAGGTGGATGGCGGCAACATCTCTTTCAATGCCGCCACCTTTGCCTATACGGGAACGCTCGCGGGAGACGCAATCGAACTGCACCGCACCGGCGGCCCCAACATGGGCGGACGCGGCAACCCGCCCGAGCCCGCCGGCCCGCGCCCGTTTATCGGCCCACCCCCGGACGGTACCGACCCATCGAGGGGCGCGGGAGGACGAGGACCGCAAACGCCCGCGCCGCTGGTGCTTCAAAGGGCAAAGCGATAACGCTACGGGCGGCGGGATTTTTCGCGAAGACACAGCAAACCGAATTTACCGGTTCAAGCCACTGCCACCCAACATGCGCAGGCGGAGGTGAGAGAGGCTGGGAAGCAGGTAATCGGGCGCGAGCGATTCCAGGTCGGCGGGCGGAGTGATGCCGGTACGAACGGCGATGGAGCGGATGCGGTTGCGGCGCGCGGCCAGAATGTCGGCGGGGGCGTCGCCGATCATGGAGATGCGGACGCGCTCGCCACGCCAGCCGCGGCGCCGGGCTTCGCCGATAGCGAGCTTAACCAGGGCGGCGCGGTTGGGCGCCATGTCGCCAAAAGCGCCGAAGACAAAATAGCTGGCAAGGCCGGCGCGTTCCAGTTTGTGCCAGCCGATGCGGGTAAGATTGCCGGTTACCAACCCCAGCAGGGCGCCGTGCCGGCTGAGTTTCGAGAGCGCGGCGGGAACTCCGGGACAGAGGCGGTCGCCGATGGGCGGGCAGACGCGCAGGTAATAGCGCACGGCGGCGCGCTCGATGGCGGGGAGATTGGCGCGGATCTGGGACGACCGGATGCCGGCGCGGCGCAGCATGGCGGTGAGGATCAAGGGATCGAGCATGCCTTGCACCGGGATGCCGTCGGTGGTAGTTTCCAGGCCCAGGACGCGGCGGATGCCGTAGGCGAGAGCCTCGCGGTGATGCGGGCCGGCGCGGCGGACGAGGGTGCCATCGATATCGAACAGGACCAGCGGAGGGATCTGCATGCACGGCTCACATGGAGCGGACCGGCATCGTCACGATATCGTCGATGCGGATCTGCTCTTTGACTACGAAGGGCTCGCCGAAGCGCACTCCGATCTGATTGCCGTAGAAACGGGCGATGGCGGCCAGGCGTTCGCGGATTTCGGCTTCGTCCGGGAACAGGGCCCCGGCTTCGGCGGCGCCGTACTGGGAGCGGTAGCGCAGCAGGGCCGACATGCGGCGCTCGAATTGCGCGCTGATATCCACCACGAAGGAGGGTTTGACGTCGGCATAGAGGCTGGCATAGAGAATTTTCTGGGGGCGGTGCGGCTGGGAGTACTCGTCGAGCTTTTTCAAGCCGGCCAGGAAGCTGGCCTCGAAGCCCAACTCGCTGGCGCGGTAATGGTCGGGGTGGCGGGCTTCCCAGTAAGGCAGGATGAGGACGCGCGGGGTGAGCTCGCGAATTTTGGCGGCGATGGTGAGGCGGGCGGGGAGGGAATTCTCCAGGCGTGCGTCGGGCATGCGCAGGTTGTCGCGAAACGAGACCAGCATATCGGCCGCGGCCTGGGCGGATTCGGCGACACGCTCCTGGGGAGTGCCGCGGGTACCCATGTCGCCGGCGGTGAGATCGACGATGCCGGTGCGGTAGCCGAGCTCGGCCATGCGGATGAGGGTTCCGCCGCAGGTCTGTTCCACGTCGTCCGGGTGCGCGGCAATGGCCAGGACGTCCAGGCGTTCTGGTGTCATGTTACCAGTGCAGGTCCTCGCGGCGGGAATAGATGGGGCGGGTGCCCAGCAGGAAGATGAGGGCGATGCCGGCCACGAAGCCGCCCACGTGCGCCGCAAACGCCGTGCCGCCCTGGGAGATGCCGGTGGATTCGAAACTGCCGCTCAGTTGGATCACGAACCAGTAGAACAGATAGATCCAGGCGGGAATATCGACACGGGTAATGAAGATAATGAGCACGAACAGGGTGACGATGCGCGACCGCGGAAACTTCACCATGTAGGCGCCCAGCACGCCGGCGATGGCGCCGCTGGCGCCCACCATGGGCACGCGCGAAGCCGGATCCATAAGAACCTGCGCCAGACCCGCGACCGTGCCGCAGGCGAGATAGAAAAGCAGAAACTTGCCGTGCCCCAGGATATCTTCCACGTTATCGCCGAAAATCCACAGGAACCACATGTTGCCCAGCACGTGCAGCCACCCGGCGTGGAGAAACATGGAAGTGAAGATGTTGGCCACGGCGAAATGGGCGGGCACCAAGCCGTATTGGAAGATGAAGGCGTTGCGGGTGTAATCGTCGAGCGAAAACTCGAACAGGAACACCAGGATGTTGATCACGATCAGAAAGACCGTAACCACGGGCTTGGAGTAGCTCGGCTGTGTATCGCGGAGGGGGAACATTCAGTCTCGGGCGGCATGGGCCGCAAAATCGGAATGCGAGCGCCGCTCGGCGCGCGCCATCAGGGCGTACACTTCTTCCACGCCGCGAATGCCGCCGCGGGCGCCCAGCGCGGTGCAGTTCAAAGCCGCCATCGCGTTGGCAAACTCCAGCACTTCGCGCATCGGCATTCCTTTCAGAACAGCATAGCAGAACGCCCCGTGGAAGACGTCGCCGGCGCCGGTGGTATCGACGCAGTTCACCACGAAAGCGGGCGAATACACGAAGCGCCCGTCGATCCGCGCCAGCGACCCGTGGGCGCCGAGCGTCATGGCCGCTACGCGCATGCCGTATTCGTTCTGCAGGCTTTCAAGCGCGCGGAACGGGTCGCGCGTGCCGGTCCAGGCGGTGGGGAACTCGGAACTGGCCACCAGGTAATCGACGTTCGGCAGCACTTTGTCGAAACCGTGGTAGATGGTATCGACGTCCACCGCGACCGGTATGCCGTGTTGGCGCGCGATGGCGGCCGCATGAGCCACGGCCGGCGTGTCGTGCCCGTCGATGAACAACATGCGCGCGCAGGTGATCTGCTCGGGCGCGATCTGGTCGGGATCGATGCGCAGGCAATCGTCGCGGCGCCACAGCACGGTGCGCTCGCCGGTGGCGTGATCGATGATGATGTAAGCCGATTGATTGGGGCAGTTCTTGCGAAGCTGCACGTGATCGAGATTGATGCCGGTGCCGCGCAGGCTTTGGATCTGGATGCGGCCGCGCTCGTCGTCGCCGATGCTGCCGATGTATTTCACCCGCAGCCCGAGGCTGGCGCACGCCACCATGGCACTGGCCACCTGGCCGCCCGGGCTCACGATTTCTTCTTCAAACGGCACTTTGCCCGCGTAAGCCGGAAAGTGCGGCACGATCAAGAGCGTATCGGTGGCGTTCAGCCCGACGCCCACAACGTCGAATTCAGACATGGGAAAAGCCATTGTAACCGGTGCGGCAGGCTTCAGCTTGGGCCAGGTCCAATACGGTTCACTTACGCCGTGGGGCAGACCATCGTTTTTCGTGGTCTCCCGCAATTCGCTCCTTTCGTGGACCACGGGGCATAGCGCCGCATCCGCTAGGTTACAATCGAATTATGAGCGAGACGCAAATGCTCACAGCCGCGCTGGCCACTGTCCCTACGTTCGTCGTGGTGCTGATTGGAATCCTGTTAAATAACAGCCGGCTCAGCGATTTGCGGTCCTATATCGATGTTCGCTTCTCCGCCATCGATCAGCGCTTCTCCGACATGGAAAAGGTCTACGAAGCCCGCACCAACCTGATCCTCGGAAAGATCGAAGACGTGGACACGCGCCTCAGTCGCCTGGAAGGGCGCTTCGCACGCTGAGCTTTTCGCCCGCCCCTGTCCCCTCCGGCCCTCAGGAGTTACCATGGCCCCATGCGTCGTTGGCTTTTTCTCATCGTCTTGTCGATTCTGGCGCCTTCGTGGGTTTGCGGGCGGGCGCTTCTGCTCATTTCCATCGACGGCCTCCGGCCCGCCTACGTTCTCCAGGCCGATGAACACGGCCTGAAGATTCCTCACCTGCGCGGCATTCTGAGCGAGGGGGCCCATGCGTCCGGCGTGCGCGGCGTGTTGCCCACCGTAACGTATCCGAGCCATACCACCATCGTGACGGGTGTTTGGCCGGCGAAGCACGGAATCTATTCCAACCTCACGTTCGACCCGCTTGGGAAAAACTTCGAAGGCTGGTATTGGTATAGCGAAGATATCGCCGTACCCACTTTGTGGGAGGCAGCGGCGAAAGCCGGGCTAACCGTGGGAAGTGTTTCCTGGCCGGTAACCGTCGGCGCCAAAGGAATCCGCTACAACGTGCCCGAATACTGGCGCGCGTCGAAATCGCCCGACGATCTCAAACTGCTGCGCGTCGTCAGCACCCCCGGGCTGGTAGCGGAGATGGCGCAAGAGGCGGGGCCATATATCCTCGACCTGGATGAAGCCATCCCCGGCGACTGGGCGCGCACACGCTACGCGGTCTGGATCCTGCGACACGGGAACCCGCAGTTCATGACGCTCCACCTGGCGGCGCTCGATCACCTGCAGCACGCCACGGGCCCGTTCAGTCCGGAATCTGGCCGCACGCTGGAACAGATCGACGGAATGCTCGGGCAATTGGAGGAAGCGGCGCGCGCCGACGATCCGGACTACGCAATCTGCGTGGTTTCCGACCACGGCTTTTCCAGCATCGACCACAGTCTGAACCTGATGAGCGCTTTCGTCGGTGAAGGGCTGATCACGCTCGGACAGGGCGGCGGCTTCCGCGGAGCGCCGCTGGTGCTGGATTGGAAAGCGTTCCCGAAGGTGGATGGAGGCTCGGCCGCTATTTTGTTAAGAGATCCAAAAGACGATGCGACGCGCGCCAAAGTGGATCGACTGCTCCGGCGCCTTGCCGCCGATCCGGCCAATGGCATCGCCCGGATTCTGGACCGGACGGCGATTGCGGCGATGGGCGGAAATCCCGGGGCCGAGTTCTGGGTGGATATGCAATTGAACTTCTCCGTCGTAAACACGGCAGGGGAGCAGGTGACCACGACTAAAGGAGGAACCCACGGCTATTCGCCCTCGCACCCGGAAATGCTGGCCTCGTTTTTCATGGTCGGGCCCGAAGTGGGGAAGGGTTTCAGCCTTGGTGAGATAGACATGCGCAGCATCGCTCCCACCCTGTCCCGGTACCTGGGTTTCCCATTTCCGTCCGCCGATTTGAAGCCGCTGGCATTGGCTGGAACCAGGTGATCCGGCGCAAGGCCAGCGCGTGGGTTTATGGGCCTATGCACACGTGAACATTTGGTTTTCAGAGAACTTGACCTTAATATTCCGACGCTATATTATTGGTGTGAAATCATAAAAGCCAAGGGGAATCCGGATTGAGGCGATGGAACGATCTGCTGCGGCCGGCTGCACACGTTGTCAGGCTTCCTGACGAGCAGGTTCGCGAGGTGTACCCCAGGCTTCGCTGGCAAATCCTCGAAGCGACCTTCATCGGCTACGCGACTTTCTACTTTGTTCGCAACAATTTACCGGTCGTTTCGAAGGAGATGGGCCAAGCTCTCCATTACTCCAAGAGCCAGATCGGCGACCTGCTTGCCCTCACCGCGATTGCGTACGGCGTCGGCAAGTTCGTCATGGGCGCCTGGAGCGACCGCAGCAACCCGCGATATTTCATGCCGGCCGGCCTTTTGGCGACGGCGTTCTGCAATTTCGCTTTCGGCGCCGCCAGCAGCTATCCCGTGCATCTGCTGCTTTGGACCCTGAACGGCCTGGCACAAGGGATGGGATGGGCCCCCTGCGGCCGGTCCCTCAGCCATTGGTACAGCGTGCGGGAGCGGGGCACGGTGTTCGCCTTTTGGAACATCGCGGTGAATGTCGGTGGCGGATTGACGGGCCTCATCGCCGCATACAGCACGGCGTGGATGGGATGGAGGTCGGCTTTCTACGTTCCCGGTGCGTTGGCTGTGCTGTGCGCCATCTACTTGATGGTCAGACTCCGGGATACACCGCAATCCGTTGGCCTGCCGCCCGTCGAAGAGTACCGCAACGACTATGCGGGAGAGGGCGAACGCAACCCCGAAGCGGAATTGGGAACGCGCGATCTGCTGGTCCACTACATTTTGAAAAACCGCTATTTGTGGCTCTTCGCGGCGGGGAATTTTTTTGTCTATATCAGCCGCTACGCCATGCTCGATTGGGGACCGACGTATCTGAAGGAGGTCAAGCACGCCAGCCTGGAACAGGGCGGCATCAGCACCGCGATCTACGAGTTGGGTGGCATTTTCAGCGTGCTGCTGATGGGCTGGCTGTCCGACAAGGCCGGCGGCCGGCGGGGCATGATCACGGTGCTGTGCATGGTTCCCGTGTTTCTGGCGTTCGGCGGCATTCTCTATGCTCCCGCGGGCATGCTGTGGCTGAACATGACCCTGTTCGGGATCGTCGGATTTTTCATCTACCCTCCGGTGATGCTGCTGCCGGTGATGGGCCTCGATTTCACTTCGAAGAAGGCGATCGGCACCGCGGCCGGCTTCATCGGACTTTTCGGCTATCTTGGCCGCACCGTCCAGGGCAAGATTCTTGGCACCCTGGCGGAGCGGTACGGATGGAACGCTTCGTTCTATGTCATTTTGGTTTCCACGTTTCTGGGAATCGTGATACTCTCCTGGACTTGGAAGCTGAAGCCGCGTCCCGCCGGCGAGCGGCGGCAAACCGCGGTCGAACCCATGGCGGCTTCCGGCAGGGGGACCGTATGATTTCAACGAGACCGGCGGCCAAGTCCGGCTAGCCGGAAACCGCCGCCCATGCCCATGTCTCTGTCATATCCCCGTAACCGTGCATTTTGTAAGATGCTGTTTAACTCCTGGAGGTTAGAAGATGAACAGTTTGCGAAAAATCCCGTTGTCGATCGGGTGCCTGCTGATCGCCACTTCGCTGTTCGCCCAGTTTGAAACCGCCGAGGTGCTGGGAACAGTCCGCGATCCCACCGGCGGGGCAATCGTGAAGGCGAACGTAACGCTCACGAACCTCGACACGGGCATTCAAGCCAAGACCGCAACCGACGAAAACGGCAACTACGATTTCTTCAACGTCAAGGTGGGCCGCTACTCGGTCACCGTCGAACACACCGGCTTTTCGAAGTTCAGCGACCCGAACGTGACCGTCAGCGTGGGCGCCCGCCAACGCGTCGATGCCGCGATGAAGGTCGGCGCCGTTACGGAATCCATCGAGGTGACCACCGCCGCCGCCGCGCTCGACACCGACTCCAGCGATCACGGCCAAATCGTCAACTCGGCGGAAGTCACCGAACTCCCGCTCAACGGCCGCAATTATGCCGACCTGGCGCTGCTGGACGCCAACGCCGTCAAATCGCCGATGTCGGCTACCTTTTCGGCCACCGGCACGCCGCGCGAGGCCGCCTTCAATGTGAACGGCATGCGCAGCACCTACAACAATTTTCTGCTCGACGGCCTCGATAACAACTCTTACGGAACCAGCAACCAGGGCTACTCGGCCCAGTTGGTGCAGTTGTCGCCGGATGCGCTGGCCGAGTTCAAAATCATCACCGGCAACTACAGCGCCGAATACGGCCGCGTGGGCGGCGCGGTGGTGAACGCGGTGATGAAGTCCGGAGGCAACCAGTTTCACGGTTCGGCCTACGAGTACCTGCGCAACACCGACCTCAACGCCACCGGCTTCCTGTTCAGTCCGGCCGTCTTCGTAAAGCCCACCCTGCAGCGCAACCAGTTTGGCGCCACGGTCGGCGGACCGTTCGTCAAGAACAAGCTGTTCTTCTTCGCCGATTACGAGGGCTACCGGCAGTTGCAGAGATATCTCAATTTCGACTCGATCCCGGACGCCAACGACCGCGCGGGAATTCTGCCGGTGACCGTGATCAACCCGCAGACCAATTCCATTTACCCCGCCAACACGCCGATCCCGATCTCGCAGATCAACCCCTTCGCCGCCACCGTCCTGAGCCAGCTGCCCCCGACCAACGGTCCCGCGCGTTCCAACAACGACGAAGCCCTGCTGCTGATCCGCGACTACGGCGACAAATACGACGCCAAGATCGACGGCCAGATCAACGATCGCATGACCGCCTTCATCCGTTGGAGCCAGCGCAAGGACCTGCAGTATTACGCGCCCGACCTCACCGGTCCCTCCGGCGGCGACGGCAACGGCTACATTCACATCGTCGACCAGAACGCTTCGGCCGGCTACACCTGGACGATCACGCCTACGTCCCTGTTCGAAGCGCGCCTGGGCTTCTCGCACCTGCTTGGCGGCAAGACGCCGCCCTACGTGGGCGGCGCCAGTATGCAGAGTGAATACGGCGGTTTTCAAGGCTTGCCCACGACCTCCAATCTCACCGGCGGGCTCAATACTCAGACCATCACCGGACTCACCGCGATGGGCCGCCAAACCAGCAATCCGCAGTTCCAAAATCCCACTTCCTGGGATCCGAAGCTTAGCTATTCGAAGCAGTGGAACCGGCATTCCTTCAAGGTGGGATACGAGTATCTTTCCGTCCACACCGAGATTCTGGACACCAATCCGCTTTACGGCCAGGACACTTACGCCGGCGCATTCAGCAAGCCCACCTGCGCGGAGCTGGGTCAGTCCTCCACGTGCACCATCACCAGCGACTCGACCAGTTACAGCCTGGCGGATTTCTATTTCGGGCTTCCCAACCAAATCAACCTGGGAAGCTATACCGTGATCAACCTGAGGCAGTTTGTACACTCCCTGTATTTTCAGGACGACTATCGGGTGAACTCGAAGCTCACCCTGAACGTTGGATTGCGGTGGGAGTTCGCCTCGCCGCTTTATGAGCGCGACAACAATTACTCGAACTTCAACCCCACCGCCGATACCATGGTCAGAGCCACCGGCGGAAGCCTCTACGATCGCGCTCTGGTCCACCCCGATTATGGCGACTGGGGACCGCGAATCGGCTTGGCGTATAGCTTCGACAACAAGACGGTGGTGCGCGGCGGATACGGCATCAGCTACACCTTCTTTAACCGGGTCGGCAGCGCGGAGGAAGGCATCAATGCGCCCCAAGCCCTGTTCGGCGTCCTCAGCCAATCGAGTCCCACGTCGCCGACTTTCCTGAACACCCAGAACAGCTTTACCACCAACATCGCCAGCCAGGCGGCCTTCAATCCGGTCAACTCCAACGTGGTCTACACGCCGCCGGACAGCAAATGGCCGTACATCCAGAACTGGTTCCTTCAGGTGCAGCGGCAGCTCCCGAAGGACACGGTCGTTTCCATCTCTTATAACGGAAACCACAGCCTGCGGCTGCCGATCATCGCCGATTACAACGAGGCTACTCCGTACAATCCCAGTAACCCACTGTCTTACACCGCGCGCGTGCCCATCCCGACTTACGGACCGATCACCTGGCTCGACCCGGCCGGCGACAATCACTACAACGGTCTCTCGGCTCGCGTCGAGCACCGTCTCTCGAAGGGCTTGTACCTTCAGAACTCGTTCACCTGGGGCCTTGCCATCGGCGACTCCGAACAGGGGCTCGAGTATTTCGCGGGCTACTACCAGGCCAATCCCCAGAACATTAACGACCTGGCCGCGGAAAAGGGACCATCCAGCTTCGACGTGAAGTTCAATAACGTCTCGACCGTGGTCTACCAGCTTCCCTTTGGCAAAGGCCTCCAGCACGGCGCCAACCTGAATCCCGTGGTGGATGCGTTTCTGGGCGGGTGGGAGCTCACCACCATCAATACCGCTCACACGGGCCAGCCGATCGACGTGACTTACTCGGCCACCGGGAACAACGAGGTCAGCTCGCTTTCCAACGATTACCGCGGCGAGCCGTACCTGCGCCCCAACGTGCTTGGCAGCAAGCAAAGCCAGAGCCGGTCGCAGATGCTGAACACTTATTTCGCCGGATACACTTTCGGACAGGTCGCGGGCACGAACGCGACCCCGCCCGCCAACGCGCCATTCGGCGACCTGGGCCGCAATGCGTTCTGGGCTCCCAACTTCGACCAATGGGACTTTTCCGTCGACAAGAGTTTCCGCATCCGCGAAAGAGCCCGGGTGCAATTCCGGTCGGAATTCTTCAACGTTCTGAACCATACGAATTTTGGGATACCGACGCCGGTAACCACCAATGCCGCTTTCGGCACCATCCGCACCGCCTTCCCGTCGCGGCAGATCCAGTTCGCGCTGAAACTGCTGTTCTAGCCGGTCGCTAGAGAAGGCATAAGTTGTAGGCGGACGCCCTCGTCCGCGGCCGGCCCCCTGGCCGGCTCTTCGCCGGTAGTGGAGCTTGCTTATTGTGGGGAAGTGCGGGATGAGGGCGTCCCGCGCGGACCAGGGGGGTCCGCCCTACGAGTTAGACCCTGATACATTACAATTTGATTAAGATGACTAGGCCGGAAATGTACCGCCGTCTCCGCGCCCACGTCGGGCGCTGGGACATGATTATCGCCGGCGGGGGCGCCACCGGAGTTGGCGTGGCGATCGATGCCGCCACCCGCGGCTACGACGTGCTCCTATTGGAGCGGAGCGATTTCGGCAAGGGAACCTCGAGCCGCAGCACCAAGCTGGTCCACGGCGGCGTCCGCTACCTGGAACAGGGCAACGTGTCGCTGGTAATGGAGGCCCTCAAGGAGCGCGGCCTGTTGCTGCAAAACGCGCCGCACCTGGTGAGCAATCTGGGCTTCGTGGTCCCGAATTACGATTGGTGGGAAGCGCCGTTCTATGGCATCGGGCTGAAGCTGTACAACCTGCTCGCCGGCAAGTATGGCTTCGGAGCTTCGCGGATTCTTTCCAGGGAGGAAACCCTGGAGCGCCTGCCCACCATCAAGACCGAAGGGCTCAAGGGCGGCGTCATTTACTTCGACGGCCAATTCGACGATTCGCGGCTCCTTATCAACCTGGTAGCGACAGCCTTCGAGCAGGGCGCGGCTCTGCTCAACTACGCCGCGGTCACTGAACTCACCAAAGACGGCGAAGGCTTCGTGGACGGCGTCCGATTCCGCGACGGCGAAACCGGCGAGGAATTCGAAGCGCAAGCGAAGGTCGTCATCAATGCCACCGGACCTTTCGCCGACAACCTGCGGCGCAGCGCCGACCCCTCGGTCCAGCCGATGATCGCTCCCAGTCAAGGCATTCACCTGGTGTTCGACCGCTCCTTCCTGGCCGGTGACAGCGCCATCATGGTCCCGCATACCAGCGACGGGCGAGTGATGTTCGCCATCCCCTGGCATGGCCACACCGTGGTCGGAACTACCGATACGCCGATTGCCGAGGCCACGCTGGAGCCGGTTGCCCAGGAGCAGGAGATTGAGTTCATCCTGCAAACGGCCTCGCTGTATCTCGAAAAGAAGCCTGCGCGCGGCGACGTCCTCAGTGTGTTCGCGGGCATTCGACCCCTGGTGCGTTCCGGTGAGTCCGGCAATACCGCCTCGCTGTCGCGCGACCATACCATCCGCATCGAGAATTCCGGCATGATCACGATTTGTGGAGGCAAGTGGACCACCTATCGACACATGGCGGAAGACGGCGTCAACCAGGCGGCCACGCTGGCGCGGCTGCCGGAACGGCCCTGCGTGACGAGTCACCTCAACATCCACGGTTTCCAAACCGCCTCCGAGAGATTCGGCCATCTGCGGGTGTACGGATCCGACGCGCCGACGGTGCGGCAACTGGAGGAGAGCGAGCCCGCCTGGGCCGAGCCGCTCGACAGCGCGCTTCCCTACACCGGCGCGGAAATCGTCTGGGCGGTGCGTCGGGAAATGGCGCGTACGCTGGAAGACGCTCTGGCGCGGCGCACGCGAGCGCTGTTTCTCAACGCGCAAGCCGCCGTCCGCATGGCGCCCCGCGCGGTGGAACTAATGGCGAGGGAGCTGGAGCGCGGCCAGGACTGGCAGGCCGAGCAACTGCGGAGCTTCCACGAGACAGCCCGGAACTATCTCGTGAGTTAGCCCGTGGCCTTGGGGGCCCACTTCGCTATAATGAAGGCCTTGGGAGTATAGCGCGACTCGATGGACATTAAGAAGAAGCTGCAAGACGAGATCACCGTGCTGGAGCACGAACTGCACGTCGAGTTGCCCAAGGAAATCCTCAAAGCCCGCGCCCACGGCGATCTGAGCGAGAATGCCGAGTACCACGCCGCCAAGGAACGGCAGGGCTTCGTCAACGCCCGCTTGAACCAATTGAAGAAAAGGCTGGCCGAGATATCCATGGTGGATTTTTCCAAGATCCCGCACGATCGGGTTGGGCTGGGATCGAAGGTGACGGTGCTCGATACCAAACGCGAAGAAGAAATCGCATATAATTTGGTAACCAGCGAAGAGGCCGATGCCGCAAACGGCAAGATCTCCACGACATCGCCCATCGGCCGCGCGCTGCTGGGGAAAGAAGTAGGGGATGTGGTGCGGGTGCAGAGCCCGGGCGGCTCGAAGGAACTGGAAATCCTGACGCTGGCCACGATACACGACCTGGCGGCGGAATGAGCTTATGACGCTTACCGGCGGGATCGGCAAATTCTGCGGTGTCATCATCGACCGCATCGTGAGATGGCTGGCGCTCAGCCGGATTCATCCCAACGTACTGACGTTCCTGGGACTGGTGATCAACATCTGGGCTGCGTGTCTGTTTGCGGCCGGCAGTTTCCGCTGGGCGGGCGTGGTGGTGATCGCCGCCGGCCTTTTCGATATGGTGGATGGCCGCGTGGCGCGGGCCACCAGCCGGGTAACGCGCTTCGGCGGATTCTTCGACTCGGTGGTCGACCGCTACTCCGATCTGGCCCTGTTCATGGGCCTGCTGGTTTTCTACGCCACCATCAACCGTTTTTTTTACATTGTGTTGACCGCGGTGGTGATGACCGGGTCGGTGATGATCAGCTACACCCGGGCGCGCGCGGAGAACGCCATCCCCAAGTGTAAGGTCGGTTTCCTGGAGCGCCCCGAGCGCGTGGTACTGATCATCATCGGCGCTCTGTTCGACCGCATGGCGCCGGTGCTTTGGGTTATCGCCGTGCTTTCCAATCTGACCGTGGTGCATCGCATGATCTACACCTGGCAGGAGGCCAAGCGCCTGGAGGACGCGCAGTTGCACGCCGTTCCGCCCAACGAAACCCCGCGCGCGGCGTCGATAGCGAAGCGGGAAATCTAGGCATCGAAGCGCTCCCGCTGCAGGTATACGTTCGCCGCAATCGGTACTTCGTCGATGGCGTCTCGCCGCCCGCAACGACGGGCTCTTCATTTGACTTGCTCCCGCCCCATCCGCTACTCTGAAGTTTTCACGGTAGAGGTGCGGGGGCCATCAGTAGGCCGGGCGGCGGTTTCGTTTGCGCTGCGGACGTCCGGGCAAAAGGGGTCTTTTTTCCGCCGAAATCGTGGGGCGAGTGCAACGTCCCAGGGTTGGGGAGTCTGGTTAATACCGGCTCACTGTCACCCGGTCCCCAATCGGGTGGAGCGCTATCGGGATCGAAGGCACGCCGCCTTGCGCGCGGGCTTTTCTCTCCTTGCGTTCCCCATGGCACCATTGAGGAATGGCCGTCATTATGGACGTTTTCGAGCTCACGCGCGCGCTAGTCGATATCGAATCCATCACCCGGAATGAGGAGCGGGTGGGCCAATACCTGTACGACTACCTGGCGCCCCTGGCCGCGCGCTACGGCGGCAAGGTCGAGCGCATCGAGGTCGAGCCGCGGCGGTACAACGTGTTCGCCTGCTGGGGCGAGCCCCCGGCGGTCACGCTCTCGACCCACATGGATACGGTGCCGCCGTTTTTCCCGTCGAGCGAAGACGAAACCTATATCTACGGCCGCGCGGCCTGCGACACCAAAGGCATCATCGCCGCCATGATTCACGCGGTGGAAGGCCTGCTGGCGGAGGGGAAGCGCGGTTTCGGGCTGCTGTTCGTGGTGGGCGAGGAACGCAACAGCGCCGGCGCGTATCATGCCGCGGGTACGCCGCGCGGGTCGCGCTACATCGTCAATGGCGAGCCCACCGAAAACAAGCTGGCGCTTGGCTCCAAGGGCGTGCTGCGCTATGAAGTGGCCGCCGCCGGCAAGATGGCGCATTCGGCTTACCCCGAGCTGGGCGAATCGGCCATCGACAAGCTTCTGGACGCGCTCGAGCGCATTCGGCGCGTTCCACTGCCGGTGGACCCGCTCCTCGGCCCCAGCACGCTCAACATCGGAACCATTTCCGGCGGCCGCGCCCCCAACGTAATTGCCGATGAGGCGCGCGCCGAGATTCTGATCCGCCTGGTGGGCGATTCCACCTCCACCAAACAGGCCGTGGCCGAGGCCGTGGAAGGTTTGGCCGAGTTGCGGGAAGTGCTCGAAATTCCCGCGGCGCTGCTGAACCCGCTCAATGGCATGCCAACCACCGTGGTCGCTTTCACCACCGATATCCCGGCGTTCGGCGGCGCCTGGGGCGAGCCTTTTCTCATCGGCCCCGGCTCCATACATGTAGCTCACACCCTGCAAGAACGCGTGGAAAAGGCGCAACTGGCCGAAGCCGTGGGAATCTACCAACGAATGATAAGGGAATTATGCAAACGCGCATCGAAGTAGGCATTCTGGGCGCCACCGGAATGGTGGGCCAACACTTCATCAAGTTCCTGCAGGGCCACCCCTGGTTCGACCTGAAGTGGCTGGGGGCCAGCGACCGCTCGGCCGGCAAGAAGTATCGCGACGCCATGACCTGGCACCTGGGCGTGGTGCCGGATTCGGTGGCCGATCTGGTGGTGGAAGACTGCAAGCCGGGCAACGCGCCGAGACTTCTCTTTTCAGCCATGGACGCTTCCGTGGCCACCGAAATCGAGCGCGCCTTCGCGGCGGCCGGCCACGTGGTGGTATCGAATTCCAGAAATCATCGCATGGAAGCCGATGTGCCGCTGCTGGTGCCGGAGATCAATCCCGATCACCTCAAGCTGGTGCCGCGCCAGCAGCGGGTGCGCGGCTGGAAAGGGCAGATCGTCACCAACCCGAACTGCTCCACCGTGGTCCTGACCATGGGCCTCGGGCCGCTCAAGCAGTTCGGCATTACCAAGGTCATCGCCACCACCATGCAGGCCGTTTCCGGCGCCGGTTATCCCGGCGTGGCTTCCATGGACATTCTCGGCAACGTGGTGCCCTTCATCGGCGGCGAAGAAGAAAAGATGGAGCAGGAGACGCAGAAAATTCTGGGCGAATTCCGCGGCGACCGCGTCGAGCCTCTGGCCGCCAGAGTGAGCGCCCACTGCAACCGCGTCCCCGTGGTGGATGGCCATACGGTGACGGTGTCGGTGGAGCTTGCCTCGAAACCCGCCGAGGCGGACCTGCGCGCGGCCTTCGACAGTTTCAGCGGCGTCCCGCAGCAGCGCGAGCTACCCAGCGCTCCCGCACGCCCGGTGATCTATATGGAAGAAGCCAATCGTCCTCAGCCGCGTAAGGACGCCGAACGCGAGCGCGGCATGGCGGCTTTCGTGGGGCGGCTGCGCGCCTGCCCGGTGCTGGATTATAAGTTCGTCGCGCTGGGCCACAACACCGTACGCGGCGCCGCCGGGGCGGCCGTGCTCAATGCCGAGCTGATCCTTTCGGAAGGGATGCTGGACTGATGATCGTGATGAAGTTCGGCGGGTCCTCGGTGGAATCGGCCGCCGCCATCGAACGGGTCGCGGGCATCGTGAAGGCGCGCGAGCCGCGCCATCCGGTCGTGGTGGTTTCGGCCATGGGCAAGACCACCAACAAGCTGCTGGCCATCGCCCAGACCGCCATTTCCGGCAAACGCGAAGACTACATCCGCCAGTTGCACGACCTGCGCGATTTCCACTCGCGGGAAGCCCGCCAGGTGGTGCCGCTGGCCGAGCGCTCCCAGCTCGACCGCACCCTGGACGACCATTTTCAGGAGCTCACCGAACTGGTGAAGGGGCTGGCGGTGCTGGGCGAATTGACGCCGCGGTCGATCGACGCCATTTCGAGCTATGGCGAGCGCCTTTCGAGCTACATCGTCACCCTCGCTTTCCGCCACTTCGGCATGAACGCCGTGCACGTGGACTCGCGCGACGTCGTCGTCACCGACCGGCGCCATACCCAGGCCGCGCCGCTGCTTCCACAGACCTACGCCCGGCTGGCCGAGCACGTCCGGCCCCTGGCCGCCGAGAGCGTAGTCGTGATGGGCGGCTTCATCGGCGCCACCGAAGACGGCGTCACTTCCACCCTCGGCCGCGGTGGCTCCGATTTCACCGCCTCCATCGTGGGCGCCGGTATCGACGCCGAGGAAATCCAGATCTGGACCGACGTGGATGGCATGCTGACCGCCGATCCGACCATCCTCGCCGGTGGCCATCGCGTCAAATGCATCTCCTTCGACGAAGCCGCGGAGCTGGCCTATTTCGGCGCCAAGGTGCTGCATCCCGCCACCGTGCTGCCGGCTATTTCGAAAAACATTCCCGTGCTGATTCTGAACTCCCGCCGCCCCGACGTGGAAGGCACGCGCATCGTCAGCCGGACGGTGCATTGCGGCAACGCGGTGAAGTCCATCGCTTGCAAGCGGAACATCGCCCTAGTCAACGTCCATTCCACCCGCATGCTGATGGCCCACGGTTTCCTGCACCGCATTTTCGAAGTCTTCGACCGCTACGAAACTTCGGTGGATATGGTGGCCACCAGCGAGGTGAGCGTGTCGTTGACCATCGACAACCCGGCGCGGTTGGAGGAAATTCTCGCCGACCTCGGCCAGTTCGCCGAAGCCGGCATCGAAACCCGGCAGGCCATCGTCTGCCTGGTGGGGGAGAACATCCGCTATACTCCCGGCGTGGCGCGGCGCGTCTTTGACGCCCTCGACGGCATCAACATCCGCATGATCTCGCAGGGCGGATCGCTGCTGAATATCAGTTTCGTGGTGGCCGAAGCGGATTTAGCCAAATCGGTGGCGGCGCTGCACCAGGAATTTTTCGCAGAGTTGGACCCCGAGGTCTTCGAAAAGCATGAGGCCGTGCATGTATAACCCCAGTGGGACAGGCCTCCTGGCCTGTCTTTGCCAGGCGGGAGCGCGCGCCAACTTTGGAAATACCGGTGACAGGCCAGGAGGCTTGTCCCACCGGGGTGCGAGAAATGTCTGAACTTCGCCGCCTGGCCATCGTCGGTTACGGCAAAATGGGCAAGCTCGTCGAACAGCTCGCCCCTGAGTACGGCTTCACCGTGGCCCTGAAGCTGGATGAATACAACAATGCGGACTTCGAAGGATTGACAGCGGCCAATTTCAGCGGCGTGGATGTGGCAGTCGATTTCTCCGTGCCGCCGGCGGTGTGCCGCAACGCGGAAGGCATCGCGGCGCTGGGCGTGAACCTGGTCATCGGCACCACCGGCTGGCTCGAGCATCTGGACGCAGTAAAGCAGGCGGCGGCGCGCCATGCGACCGGCATCGTCTGGAGTCCCAATTATTCGGTGGGCGTCAATGCCTTCTTCCGCATCGTGGCGGAGGCCGCGCGCCTGCTGGCATCGCAGCCCGAATACGGCGCCTGGGCCTGGGAGATTCACCACTCCACCAAAAAGGACGCGCCTTCGGGTACACTACTGAAACTGGTGGAGGAGATGAAACGCGCGGGCTACGGCGGGACGGTTTCGACGGCATCGAATCGTGCCGGCGCCCATCCCGGCACCCACGAAATCGGCTTCGACTCCTCTGCCGATACCATCACCCTGCGCCACACCGCGCGCAGCCGGGAAGGTTTCGCCCGCGGCGCGCTCCAGGCCGCCCAGTGGGTGGTCGGCAAACAGGGCTTTCACGAGTTCGGAGAAGTACTGTTCGGAGTAGCTGATAGCTGAAAGCTGAGAGCTGACAGCTGAGAGCTGACAGCTTTAGGAGGGGTACATGTTTACAGGTTGCGGCACCGCGCTGATTACGCCTTTTCGGCGGGATTTTTCGTTGGATGAGGACACCCTGCGGCGCCTGGTGCAACGGCAGATCGCAAGCGGCATCGATTTCCTGGTGCCTTGCGGAACCACCGGGGAAAGCCCCACGCTCACTCGCTCCGAGCACCTGCGCGTGGTGGAAATCACTCTCGAGGAGGCCAAGGGTAAAGTGCCGGTGCTGGCCGGCGCCGGCGGTTACAATACCGCCGCAGTGATCGAGTTGGCCCGCGAGCTGGGCCGGCTTGGCGCCGACGGCATTCTCTCCGTCACCCCCTATTACAACAAGCCCACCCAGGAGGGTTTGTTCCAGCACTACCAGGCCATCGCCGCCGCCGTGCCGTTGCCTATCGTGGTCTATAGCGTCCAGGGCCGCACCGGCGTGAACGTGGAGCCGGCCACGCTGGCGCGCCTTGCGCGCATCGAAAACATCGTCGGCGTGAAGGAAGCCAGCGGCAACATCTCCCAGATGGCCAACGTGCTGCACGAAGTGCCCGCCGGCTTCCACGTCCTTTCGGGCGACGACGCCATCACCATTCCGCTGGTTGCCCTTGGCGGGCGCGGCATCGTTTCGGTGGCGTCGAATGAAATTCCGCGCGAGATGACCCAACTGGCCGCGGCCGCGCTCGGCGGCGATTTCGCCCAGGCCCGCGCCATTCAAGCCCGGTACCTCCCGCTGATGAACGTGAATTTCGTGGAGTCGAACCCCATTCCGGTGAAAGCCGCCATGGCCCTGATGGGGCTGGTCGAACCGATCTACCGCCTGCCCCTGGTACCGCCGTCGCCCGCGAGCCTGGAAAAAATCGAGAAGGTGCTGGAACAGGCGGGCCTGCTGGTGGAAAGCGCGCAGCATGCAAGCTGATTCCGTGGAGCGGACTCTCAGTCTGCCATGCCGGCACTCGTGCCGGCACGTTCGGCACACGGCGAAAACCAAGCGCCCCCATGAGTGGGGACGTGGCACGCTGAGAAATAGTGGGGCAGCCAATTCTGGCTGCAGCCGGCTTTTAGCCGGCTCTCGTAGGCCAGGAAGACTCGGCACGCCGCGAGAGAGCCGCCTAAAAGGCGGCTGCGGGCAAAATTGCCCGCCCCACCACTTATGCACGCGCGCACTGGCTGGAGAAGTATGTGGCACGCTGAGAGCGTGCTCCACGGAGGAAGCCCGCTGATGCACGCTGAAATCGAACGCCTCTTCGACTCCAAGCCCGCGGCCTATTCCGCCGCCGACATTCGCCTGTTCGAAGACTTTCGCCGCGCCCTGGAGGAAGGCTCGATACGCGCCGCCGAACCCGACGCCGCTTCGCCCACCGGCTGGCGCGTCAATGCCTGGGTGAAAAAAGGCATCCTGGTCGGCTTCCGCATCGGCACCATCGTCGATATGTCGGCCGGCGGGCTTTCGTTCCTCGACAAGAGCACCTATCCGGCGCAGCGTTTTACGCCGGCCGCTGGCATACGCATCGTTCCCGGCGGCTCCAGCGTACGCAGCGGCGCCTACCTGGGCAAGTCCGTCACCTGTATGCCGCCCATGTACATCAACGTGGGTGCGTACGTGGGCGACGGCACCATGGTGGATTCGCACGCCCTGGTGGGAAGCTGCGCCCAGGTCGGCGCCAACTGCCACATCTCCGCCGCCAGCCAGATCGGCGGCGTGCTGGAGCCGGTCGGCGCCATGCCCGTGATCGTCGAGGACGACGTCCTGATCGGCGGTAACTGCGGCGTCTACGAAGGCACCATCCTCAAGCGCCGCGTCGTGCTGGGTACCGGCACCATCCTCAATCGCTCCACCCCGGTCTACGACCTGGTGCGCCAGACCGTACACAAAGCCGGCGAGGAAGACCCGCTCGTAATCCCCGAAGGCGCCGTTGTCGTCGCCGGATCGCGAGCCATTACCAGTGGCCCCGGCAAAGAGTGGGGCATCAGCGTCTACACGCCCGTGATCGTCAAATATCGGGACGCCAAAACCGATTCCAAGATACAGTTGGAAGACCTGCTGCGATAAGGTCGTGGCGCGGGCTGTCAGCCTGCCGAGCCGAGATTCGTCTCGGCTTTTCTTGCTCCAGCCTGTTAGACCAACTGCTCCAGATGGAACGAGCCGTTGTCTCGGATCTTGAGCCAGAAGTTCCCTTTTCTGGTCCCCATTCGGCTGCGCCGAACAGCGTCGGAGATTTTCCGAACGGTCTCGTTGGTTCGCTCGCCCTTGTCATCGACGAACTTGATATCCTCGATGCCGATGACGTCGTAATCGTACCGCACCGCGTCGCTAACGAAATCCTGGGAGTTCCTGGTGAGGATCGCCCATCCCCGAGCTTTTCGCTTCAGTGCGTCGTCGGTTAGCCCCTGCGACGGCATGATCACCTTGAAACCATCGTCCTCGAGCCCAGCCTCCAGACCGCGAAGGTTCTCGTCCAACAAGATCGTGAAGTAGCCCTGCTTGGACAATTCGATCAGATCCTCTGGCTCCGACTTAGCGAACTCTTCAAAGGTTTTCATGGCTCGTGAGCCGCGCTTTGAAAAACGCGGCACCTACTTTGAACTCTACCACTTCCACTCCGGCAAATCGCAAGACCTCGCGAAGTGAGGATTGATGATCGCTTAGTACATCGTTTCGGAAGCTCGGCAACGCATTCGAGGGCAACCGCTACCTTACGGTCGCGGCTCGGACTGGGGCATTTCCGAGCCGCGACCGTAAGGGAGCGCTTGCCGGACGTGTGACCGTAATTGCGAAACCGAGTATTTAGTTGAAGGTCTGCCGCCCCGTGGCAAGTTTAAGGTGCCGACTTCGGCGAAATCGGGCGTTGGACCGTCCATGGTTATGGGAGAGGAGAATGGGCTGGTTGTTTGCGACAGTTTTTCTGTGGGTGGCGCTTGGCAACGTCGTGCTTGTGCTACGTTCGAGGGCCCTCGGCAAACGCAGCTGCCTTGTGCCGCTCATCGGCGGACTGGCAGGAATGGCGGCCTGCTTCCTCCTCCCATTTCCATGGTTGGCTCACTGGTGGTGGGTGCCCCTGATTGCCGATCTCGGCTCAGGATTCCTGTTTGGTGTGACGGCTGTTTTCCTCGTCTGGCGTGCAATAAAAGGATCTCCCTCCGGCGGGCCGACCTCACCTCCACGGTAGAATGAAATCTCCGCAGAGGAGCAGCGATTCTGCTTTCTACTGGCGCGGCCAGAGCCCGCTGCACCCTTTCGGGCGATCGGCCATCCAATCTAGCGCGGGAGGAGTTCGTGCCGAAAATCGTTCGCTTCTATGAATTGGGCGGTCCGGAAGTTCTCAAGATCGAAGACGCCCCCAGCCTGGAACCGGGCCCCGGCGAGGTCAAGTTGCGGGTTGAGGCCGTCGGCCTGAACCGCGCCGAATCCATGTATTACCACGGCAGGTACCTGGAGCAGGTCGAACTGCCGTCGCGCATCGGCTACGAGGTTGCGGGCGTGGTGGAGGCGGTGGGCGCCGGCGTCGATCCGGCTTGGATCGGCAAGAAAACCGCCACGGTCCCAGGCTATTCGATGAATCGATACGGCGGCTTGGGCGAAGAGGCGATTGTGCCGCTGGAAGTGCTGGGCGAGTATCCGGCCACGTTGTCTCCAGTCCAGGGCGCGGCCATCTGGATGCAGTATCTGACCGCCTATGGCGCCCTGGTGACTGTCGGCGGCGTCAAGCCCGGCGACTTCGTCTCCATTCCGGCGGCTTCGAGCAGCGTCGGTCTGGCCGCGATCCAGATCGTCAAGGCCGAGGGCGCAACCGCTATCGCGGCGACGCGCACCAGCGCCAAGCGCGCCGAATTGCTGGCCCTCGGCGCGGACCGTGTGGTGGCGACCGGGGAAGAGGACTATGTGGCGCGCGTCGGGGAGATCACCGGCGGCAAGGGCGTGCGCCTGACCTTCGATCCGGTCGGCGGGCCGTTCATCGAGAAGCTCGCGGCGGCGGCGGCGCCGGGCGGTATCATTTTCCAATATGGCGTCCTGTCTCCCGATCCCACGCCATTTCCGCTGCTTCTGGCGTTAGGAAATTCCCTGAGCATTCGCGGTTACTACCTCGGCGAGGTGACGCGGAATCCGGCGGTGTTCGAAACCGCCAAGAAGTATGTCTTCGACCGGCTGGCGGACGGGCGCTTTGTGCCCAAGATCGCCAAGACCTTTCCCTTGGCCCAAACTGTCGACGCGTATCGCTACCTCGAATCCAACCGGCAGGTGGGCAAGATCGTGATTACCGTTCCGTAGTGATTCGTGGGGCAGGCGCTTCCGCCTGCCCGCCGATTCCTACGCGGCTAACGCGGCCCCGGCTCTACGGTAGAATGACTTCTGAAGCGATGCCAAGCGAGAGACGACTGTCGCCATACATTCTGAGCCGGGTTGAGTGAGCGTTGCCTTCCTCCAGCTTTCGTGACCGTCTCCTGCTGGTAACGGCCGCGGTCTTATTCTCTACCGGCGGTGTCGCGGTCAAAGCTGCCAGTCTGACCGGCTGGCAGATGGCCAGTTGCCGCTCCGGCGTCGCGGCGATCGCTCTGCTGGCGGTGCTTCCGGAGACGCGCCGCGGTTGGAACTGGCGCATCGTACCGGTGGCTGCGGCTTATGCCGCCACGCTGGTGTCCTTTGTAGTTGCCAACCGCCTCACCACCGCCGCCGACGCTATCTTCCTGCAATCCACCGCGCCGCTCTACCTGCTCCTGCTCGGCCCGGTGCTGCTGCGGGAGCCCATTCACCGCACGGACCTGTTTTTCATGGCGCCCATCGCCGTTGGACTGGCCATGTTTTTCGTCGGCGCCGAGCCCGCCGTGCGCACCGCACCCGACCCGGCGCGCGGCAACCTTTTCGGCGCCGCCAGCGGCCTCAGTTACGCCTTGGCGCTAGCCGGTCTGCGCTGGCTGGGCCGCCGCGACCGCGATTCCGGAATGGCCGCGGTGGTGCTGGGTAATATCCTGGCGTCGCTCGCCGCCCTGCCGCTGGCGCTTCCCATGAGGTCCATTTCCACCGCCGATGCCGCCGTCGCCCTGTATCTCGGCGTGGTGCAGATCGGCGTCGCCTACTGGTGCGTCACCCGCGCCATGCGCCACGTTACGGCTTTCGAAGCCAATACTTTGCTGCTGTTTGAGCCCGCCCTCAATCCCATCTGGGTCTGGCTGATCCATGGCGAGCGTCCCGGCCCGTGGGCATTGACCGGTGGCGCCATCATCCTGCTCGCCACCCTGGCCAACACCTGGCGCACCAAACGCGCGTGAAGGCAGCGTCCCTAGACCCGAGTGCCATCGCCTACGTGCAATTCCACCCCCGTTGTGAGGCGGAATCTGCCGTGAGTGCCGCCCATCGAGTATGAAATAATGAAAAGGCATGGGTGAACAAGACTGGGTCGTCTCTGAAGCCCAGGCCCGATTATGTTGCCCTTGAGTTTGCTTCTTGCCTTTGGCTTGTTGCAGCCGAACGGGACGGTGATCAATTTCGATTCCGACACCCTGGGGCGGGTCCCGCCGGGGTGGTCGATTTCGACGGCCAGCCGCGGGATGCCGCCGCGCTGGGAGGTGCGGCGCGACCTCTCGGCTCCCACTCAACCCTACGTTTTGGCTCACCTTTCCAACGCCGCCGGAGCGGACCGGAGCCCGCTCGCCATTTTCGACGGTCTCAGCCTTCGCGATGCCGACGTCAGCGTCCGCATTAAAGCCGTGGCCGGCCGCGAGGATGAGATCGGCGGCGTGGTCTGGCGCTATCGCGACCCCGGCAACTATTACCTGGCGCTGGCCAACGCTCTGCTCCACAACGTGGCCATCTTCCGCGTGCAGAATGGCCGCCGGGTCGAACTCCGCGTCCCCGTTCCCCACGATATCGAGCCCAACGCCTGGAATATTCTGAAAGTCGCCGTGCGTGGCTCCCGCTTCCAGGTTTACGTCAACCACCGCCGCGTCCTGGAAGTCTACGACCACGCCTTCGCCCAGCCGGGCAAGATGGGCCTGTGGACCATGGACGATTCCCTCACCTATTTCGACGATTTTCGCGTGTATCCCAAGTAAAGCGGGAGCCCCACGAAAACAACCCGTAAAGCGCTCCCGTACCGTTGCGGCGTCACGACAGGGCGCTTATTCCGTGGTCGATTGGCCTCGGAAGAAGCGGGCGTATTGCTGATCGCTGGTCAGCACATGAAATCTCCACCATTCGATAACGTAGTTGGTAAGTCTGACGCTGAAATCCGGGCGATCGGCAAGGAGTTCCAAAGAGGCGAGTTTCTCCCGGTAGGTGTCATGCTCGGCCTTATGTTCCGCGTAACCCGGGTAACCCCGTACGCGGAGCACCAACTCCTCCCGGTGCAGATGCGATTCCGCGCAGCGACTCAACTCCTTGAGCGCTGCCGCGACGCTTCCGTCGCCGTCGCCGGCTTGGACGCGATCCATCAGTTCGCCGAGAAGCTCGATCAGGCGGCGATGCTGGGTATCCAGCTCGGGAATGCCAACGCTGCATTTCTCGCTCCACTCCAATAGCTGCATCCCCCAAGAACCTCCTCTGTATTTATCGGCTCGGATCGCCGATTGCAAGAGGTGTAAAACGAAGCGTAAAACGAAACGCGAAAGCCCGCCTAGGGCGCCCCTTCATTCGCGCAGTCGCGCACCTCATTTGCGGGTCTGAGTTATCGTAGTTAGAACCTCATTCCGGATTGAACTCGAACACGTCCGTATTCGTCCGCACCACCAACTTCCCGCCGGTCAGCGGTTTCCCTTCATTGGCGAAAAATACCGCGCCATCGGTGGATTCGCTCGGCGCCAGTTTGGTCTGCACCATCGCCAGGGCGCTGGCCGCGGCCGCGGCTTTGAGCCTGCTCCCGCTGAACGCCAGCGCCGCCTGTCGCCGCGATTCGTAACCGTTGGTCGATCGCAGGTGGGGATTGCCGTAGATCGAGGTTTCGTACTGGGTCACCAGCTTGACCACGTCGCCGCCATTGCCCTTCTGCATCAGCATGTCGATCACGGTGCGCGCCGGGACCGCGTGCAGCGTCCCCACATCCTCGGCGCGTTCATAGAAGAAATCTTCCGGGCGGATCACGTAGGGGCCGTGCGAACCGTTGGAAACCGCAACCTGAATGATGGCATACTCGTGCAGATGGTTCTCCAGGTGAGCGTACATCACGGTGACGCCCGACTTGGTCAACGTCTGGTACTTCATGCCATTGGATTGAAACTCAATCACCTGAGCCATGGCGGCGTTCCCGGCCAGGCCGAGACACACCACCGCCAACCCCGGAAACCGCAGCATGAGACCATATTAAACGATAGCGACAGCCGATTTATGACGAAATTCGTGTGCAACCTGTGTGGCGCCCCGAACCGGCTTCCCCCCGGTCCCATCGATCGCGAGGCGCCCAGTTGCGGCGGCTGCGGGTCCAACGTGCGTGTGCGCGGCCTGCTCCAGGCCTTGTCCCGCGAGCTTTTCGGACTGAACCTGGCACTTCCCGATTTCCCCCGCGTCCATAGCCTGCGCGGCCTCGGCTGCAGCGACGCCGCTCCCTACGCCGGCCGGTTGCGCGATAAGTTCGATTACCGCAACACTTTCTACGACCGCGAGCCGCGCCTGGACCTCACCGCCATCCCGCCCACCGAATTCGGTCTTTACGACTTCGTGCTGGCCAGCGAGGTCTTCGAGCACGTGCCGCCGCCGGTGGAGGCGGTCTTTGCCCAGGTGTGCCGGTTGCTGAAGCCGAATGGCCTGCTGGTGCTGACGGTTCCCTATTCGCTAGATCCCGTCACCGTGGAGCATTTCCCGCAATTGAATCAATTCGGTCTGGCGCACGTGGGCGGCCAAACCGTGCTGGTGAATCGCACCGCGGACGGACACCTGGAAGCCACCGGCGAACTGGTGTTTCATGTCGGCTGCACCGGACCGGCCGCCGAAATGCGCCTGTTTTCCGAGAGCGGCCTGCGTGCCTCGCTTCAGGCCGCCGGCTTCCCCGACGTCCGCTTCTATATCGACGACTACCCGCCGTTCGGCATTGTGCGCGCCGAAAATTGGTCGCTGCCCCTGGTGGCTCGACGCGGGCCGTTCGCCCTCGACGCGGAGGCGGCGCGCGAGGTTGTGGAACAATGGCGCGACGCCCACTACGAGCTCAAACGCCTGGGCAAAACCATCTGGCATAGGGTGGGCCGCAAGCTGTTTCGCACCGGGCGGAAGCTGGGCGTACTGCCGGTGCCACCGCCGCCCGAAAACCTGCCACAATAGGGCATGGCGTCGGCAGTTCCGGCTCCTCTCCGATGGTTCGCAGCCGCCCTGGCGGTTGCCGCGGTTTTGGCCGCCCAGTCGCAGAAACCGGCGGATCTGGCTATGGGAAAGCTGCTGGTGTCGCCGCGCCAATCTCCCGACCCTTCCTTCGCCGAATCGGTGATTCTGCTGCTGCATTACGACGGTCAGTCCGCCCTGGGTCTCATGATCAACCGCCGCACCACCGTACCGATCGCGCGCGTGCTGCGCGACTTCAGCGGTCTCGGCCAGCGCCCGGACGTGATCTACCTCGGCGGCCCGGTGGAGCGGACCAGCGCCATGGCCCTGGTTCGCGCCGGCGCCAAACCGGACGGCGCCACCGCGGTTACCGGCAAGGTCTATCTGCTGATGGCGCGGCAGGCTTTAGAGAAGGCGTTGGCCGCGGAGAGGGGCCCAGGGGACCTGCGAATCTATGCCGGATACTGCGGCTGGGGTCCGGGCCAGCTTGACGCCGAAACGCGGCTGGGCGGCTGGTTCATTTTCAACCGCGGCGCGGAACTGGCGTTCGATGGCAATCCGGACACGGTCTGGTCGCGGCTCATCTCGGAAACCGAAGCCGGACTCGCCATGCTGCGCTGACATCGACCGATCCGGACTCAAACCCAGTCGAGCGCGCCCTTCTTGTAAGCCCACACGTAGCCCACCGCCAGAATGGCGAGGAAGACCACGACTTCCGCTACCCCAAACCACTGCAAGCTGCCGTAGCGAACCGCCCAGGGAAACAGGAAGATGGTTTCCACGTCGAAAATGACGAACAGGATGGCGATGATATAAAAGCGTACCGTGTACCGGCCGCGCGAATCGGAGGCGGCCTTGATCCCGCACTCGTAAGCTTCCAGTTTGGTCACGAACGGCGCCGCGGGACGAACCAGCTTGGCAGCCAGGATGGCCACGATCGGAAACAGGGTGGCCAGCACCAGGAAAATCAGGATGGGAAGATAACCGCCCGGCATGACCACACTGTAGCATGTGTGCCCAATCGCCGTGTCGCTCGCGGTCTCTCAGCCTGATGCCGCACACTGGCCATGGCGTTACACTTGCCCTATGCGTCCTACATTTCTGCTTCTGCTAACGGCCGCGGCGTGCCTCTACGCGCAGGTCCGCTTCACTCCCGAAGACGTGGCCATCGCCATCGATGGCAAACCGTTTACCACGTTCCACTACGGCACCGACGCGGCCAAACCCTATCTGGCTCCGCTGCGATCGGCGTCGGGGAAAATCGTCACGCGGCATTTCCCCATGCAGGAAGTCGCCGGCGAGAGTCACGATCACCTGCACCACCGTGGGCTGTGGTTCTCCTACGACGACGTCAACGGCGTCAAATTCTGGGAGAACGACCCGTCCTATACCAAGCCGAACATGGGCCGCATCGCGGTGCGCGGCGCCGAATGGAAAGACGGCGGCAAGTCGGGTACCTTGAAGGCCGTCCTGGAGTGGCGCGACCCGAGCGGGAAAGTCCTGCTGGTGGAAAACCGCGACATGACGTTCTATTCGGACCCGAAGCTGCGCACCATCGATTTCGCCATCGCTCTCACGGCCGTGCCGGATATCACTTTCGGGGACACCAAGGAAGGCGCGTTTGCCATCCGCCTGGCCGACGTCTTCACTGAGAAGAAGGGCGGCCGGATGGTGGACGCCGACGGACGCAGCACCATGGCGAACGTGTGGGGGAAACGCTCGAACTGGGTCGACTATACCGCCGAAGTGGACGGCGAAAGGCTCGGCGTGGCTATCTTCGATTCCCCCCAGAACCCGCGCCATCCGACTTACTGGCACGCGCGCGATTACGGTTTGTTCGCGCTGAACCCGTTTGGCCAGAGCGCCTTCGATCCCGACCAGAAAGAGAGCGACTGGAAATTGCCGGCCGGCCAGAAGCTGACCTTTCACTGGCGCGTGGTGATTCACCCCGGCGACGCCGAAACCGGCCACGTGGCCGATCTTTATCGCGAGTATGCGGCCGGACACTAAGTGCCAATGAAACACTCTATGATCTCTCGAAAGCTTGCTGTTGCTCTTGTGTTGGCTATTTCGGCCGCTGCCGCCGAAGTTCCCTTGCCCGAGCTGCGCATTGAACCTACCACGGGCGGCTCTATCTTCTACATCAAGAATGTCTCTCCCGCGCCGTTGACGGCCTATCTGATCGAGCTCGTCAATTACCCCGGAAGCTATTATGCGCTTTGGCAGGACGACCTCGCCTCGGAGCCGCTCGCGGCTGGCGCCGAACGCCGCCTGACGGTCGCAAATATGACCGTGGGCGCGGTTCCGGACTACGTCAAAATGCGCGCGGCGCTCTACGCCGACGGCACTTCCGCCGGTATTCCGGAACGTGTGGCGCAGTTGATCGAACGCCGGCATTTCACGCTTTCCGTCACCCGCGACTTGATCGGGCGCCTGGACAAAGCCCGCACCTCGGGTACGGAAAAAGCGGCGCTGATCGCCGATCTCAAACAGTGGGCGGACAGTATGCAGCCGGGGAAACCCAGCCGGAATGCCTCGCAGGCCAGCATTAACCATGCGGCGGCGAAGAGCCTGATACTGGATGCCGCGGCGAAGCTCGACACTCATCCGCTGGAGGAAACGCTGGCCGGCCTTCGCGCCGCCGAACGAGCGCTGGCCGAAAAGTAACCGCTCTCTTACGGTCGCGGCTCGGAAATGCGCGAGTCGAAGCCGCGACCGTGAGGGAGCGGTTGCCGGGTGCGCGGCGGTAATTGCGAAAGCGAGCACTTAGATACGGAGGACAAGAACATGCAAGCTCGATATTGGATTCCGGCCGTGTGCGGGCTCATCGTGGCCGGTGTCGCAGCCGGCTCGCCCAACTCTGGAGCGGAGAAGCTGAAGAACGATCAAGTGGTGGTCACCGAATACGTCCTGCACCCCGGTGAAAGTCTGGCGGTCGATGGCAAGTACCCCGCCGTGACAGTGTACTTTGAGGGAAGCTCGGCGGGATTCATGCCCTCCGGCGGCCGCTTAGCCACCAGCGCGGTCCGGCGCGGGGACGTGACCTTTAGCCCGGCCCGGACCGGCGCCATCCGGAACGCCGGCAGTGGCGATCTGGATTTCGTGCGCACCGAGTTCCTGACCGCCGGCAAAGAGGAAACCTGGAGTGCGGCGGGCCTCTCGCCCAATTACAAGCTACTGATCGAAAATCGCTTCGCCCGCGTGTACGACATCAGGATTCCGGCCCACACCAGGGAGCCGCAACACACTCACAAAGCGCGCGTGGTGGTGTGTCTGTCCGGCGCCATTCTGAAGCACCTGATGCCGGATGGCACCGAAGAGCCATCCACATTGAAGACCGGCGAAGTCGGGTGGCGCCGGGGCGCGACACATATCGGTCAGAACCTCGGCCAGACGGACCTCTGGGTGATTGCCATCGAGCCGAAGCGACTAAGATAGGCGGGACCACCTGCCCAGCGCGTTTCGGCGAGTTTTTTTCACAACTTCTAACAGTCGCGGCTCGGAAACGCGCGTAACCGAGCCGCAACCGCAAGGGAGCGGTTGCCGACGCCGTTCCCGAACTTCCTGTTTAGCTCCGCTGTTTCGGGTTAGGGGCCCGGTTGCGGGTGTCCGGAGTGACCATTTCCCGACCGCCGCGCGCCCCCGCAACCCGCTATAATCGACGCTGGAGTCCGAAATAGCCATGCAACCATCCTCTCGCCGCACGTTTCTCGCCTCCGGACTGGCGTTGCCCGCCGCCGGACTGGCTCACGCCGAACAAGCCAACCCGTCCAAGGAGGTCAAATTCACCTATCGCACCCTGGGCAAGACCGGCCTTAAAGTAAGCTCGCTTTCCTTCGGATGCATGACCACTTCCGACGCCTCCGTCATCGAGCGCGCCGCCGATATCGGCGTCCTGCACTTCGATACCGCGCGCAGCTATCAGGGCGGCAACAACGAGCGCATGGTGGGCGCGGCGCTGAAGGGCAAGCGGCAGCGAGTCGTCCTGTCGAGCAAAACCGAGGGCGCCACCAAGGCGGAAGCCCTGGCCCAGCTCGATACCAGCCTGCGCGAGCTCGCGACCGATCACCTGGACATCTGGTATCTTCACATGAAGAACAATCCGGGCGACGTCACCGACGACCTGCTGGAGGCGCAGCGCATCGCCAAACAGGCGGGCAAGATCCGCTTCGCCGGCGTCAGCACGCACTTCAACATGGATCGCATGCTGCCCTACCTGGTTAAGCTGGGGCAGACCGATGTCATCCTGACCACCTACAATTTCGCCATGCAATCGGTGGCCGAGGGCGCCAACACCGACCCGCAGGCGCCCAAATCGAACATGACCGCGGCCATCCGCGCGGCCCGAAAGGCCGGGGTGGGAATCGTGACGATGAAGGCGCTGGCCGGTGGCGTTTCCCGCGTGGGCCGCGGCGACCGCCTCTACGGCGCCGATCAGCGGGCACTTTCGAAGCAACTCAGCCAGCCGGGCGTGCCGGCGGCTGCTATCCGCTGGGTGCTCAAGAACGAGTCGGTCGATACCGCCATCGTGTGCATGACCGATCACGACCAGCTCGACGACAACCTGCGCGCCATGGCCGAGCTGTTTTCGCCCGCCGACGCCAGTCTGCTGGCCAAGCAAATGGCCTATATCGGCCCGCGCTATTGCCGCATGTGCGGCACCTGCGGCGGCGTCTGCGATAAGGGCGTGCCGGTTTCCGACGTGCTGCGCGTGCTCACCTACGCCGAAGGCTACGGCCAGTTCGCCCTGGCTCGCGAGCGCTACCTGCAGTTGCCGGAGCACGTCCGCGCCATCCGCTGCGAGGATTGCGCCGCCTGCTCGGTCGATTGCCCCCACGGCGTCAAAGTCCGCGAGCGCGTCAGCCGCGCCCAGGAGATGCTGGCGTAGACGCCGTCGTAACCGAGCCGTTGGTGGGGCAGGCGATTCGCCTGCCCTCTTCCGCGTTCCGCGTAGCGGACGCGGCGAATTTCGCTCGGCCCGTGGCAGGCGCAGACACCCGGCGTGCGCGGCTTACCTCGGCCGCTGATACGATGGGGATGTGGGAGATTTCCTATGATGGTGATCGAGCTTCCCGACGACCAGGCAGCGGCGCTGAAAGCGAAAGCGGAGGCGGCGGGCCTCACCCTCGAACCCTGGCTCAACACGCTGGCCGGAGCGGAGTCTCCCGCCGAGCTGCGCCCCCTCGAAACCGCGGCGAGCATTGTTCTCGACCGCATGCGCAGAGTTCCGCCTGAAATCATGGCGGCCATGCCCGAGGACGGCGCGAGCCAACACGATCACTACATCTACGGTTGGCCTAAGAAAGAGGCATGACCGAGCTTTTCGCCCCGTTTGGTCACGGCGATAGCAGCCGAAGCTTCTGAATATGCTCGAAGTCGCATCTGTTATTCGTGGCTAGTGGTGCGCCGAGTCCAAGCGCCGTCGCCGCAATCCAGGCGTCTTGCGGGCTCAGTGAACGGCCTGCCGTCCGAGCGTTGGCCCGCAACGTCGCCCAGGAAGTACACAGCGTATCGTCGGCGTATACAACCCCGAAGCCGGCGATGAACTGTTCGAGAAGTGTGCGCCGCCGAACACCCCAACCAGCCGAAATTGCGCCCATGCGCATTTCCGCTATCGACATGAAGCACAGGGTCAGTTGGGAACCGCGAAGAGCGTCTACGTAGCGCTGCGCCGATGAATGCCAGTTGAAGATATAAGAGGCTACGTCGGTGTCGACGACGATCTGGCTCATTCTTGTGGTGGAATCGCCGCGGCCTCGCGCCGATCCGTGTAGATGGCTGCGATGAAACGCTCGGTCTCGCCGTCAGGCGCCGGGTCCACGTGGCGTAAGAGCTCGTCGATCGAGGAGGGCCCCGGATGCACTACGACGGGCTTGCGGGCGACTTCGCCAAGTTTCAAGTTCTCGTCGTTCATTACCGGCCTCCGAACACAGTTTACCGCATCCACGAGATGCATCCCCCGCGCTATAATCGGGCGGTTGAAGATTCGCATTGGCGCGGCGGTGGGGATTGTGATCCTGGCGGCGGCGATTGTCCCGCTAGGCTGTTCGGACCGCGCCTGGCCGGCGCCACGGATCTCAGTCGAGCCGCGCGTTCTGGTGGCGGATGGCTACGATACGGCCGTCCTTTCCATCGATGCTTCCCCCGGCGCCCCGCCGCGCGTTTCCCTGGAAGCGTCTCCGCACCTGGCGGCCATCGAAGACCTGACCGGTAGCGCGAGCCATTGGCGCGCTCGCATTCGCGCCGGGATCATCCCCGGGCACATCGGCGTTCAGGTAGCCTTCCCCGGACGGCCGGCGGCGCGAACGTCGCTCGTTACCACGCTCGACGCCGAGGACAGCGCCGAGGACGGCACGCCCGACTTCCTCCGCCTCACCGACGCCCATGATCGCGCCGCCTTCCGCCGCTGGTTCACCTACCTGGCCGAGGCACAGTATTTCGCCGATACGCGCGCGGCCGAAATCACCGATTGCGCCGCCCTCATCCGCTTCGCCTACCGCGAGGCTCTGCGCGCCCACGATGGCGCCTGGGCAGCCGGCGCCGGCCTGCGCGTGGTGCCGGCGCTCGATTCGGTGGCCCGCTATCAATACCCGTTCACTCCGCTGGGCGCGGCCCTGTTTCGGGTCCGCGCCGGCCCGTTCCGCCCCGGCGACCTGACCGACGGCGGCTTCCTCGAGTTCGCCGACGCCCGAACTCTGTGGCGCTCGAATACCCACCTGGTCAGCCGCGAGCTCGACCGGGCGCTGCCCGGCGACCTGTTATTCTATCGGCGGGATTCCATCCGTGCCGTATATCACAGTATGATTTATCTGGGTGGTAGCGCGTTTCGGGCCGGCGGCGGCCGCTACCTGATTTACCACACCGGGCCGGACGGAAAAGATCCGGGTGAAATCCGCCTGTTATCTACGGAGGATCTGATGCGATTTCCCCAGGCCGAATGGCGGCCGATTCCCGCGAATCCCCATTTTCTCGGGGTCTATCGCTGGAACATCCTGCGTGAAGCACCGGAGGGCGACCGTGCCGGCCGGTAAGGGGGCGGTGCGGCTGGCCATGATTCTGGCCGTGGCCGCGTCCGGGCTCGGCCAGTCCGAGGACGAGCCTTACTTCGCGCTTTCTTCCAGCCGCACGTTTGCGTCCCATGCGAAGCCGTTCGTTTCGATGAGTAGCTGGAACGTGAACGCGGTCGAGTTTCGCGTCTACCGGGTTCACGACCCCGTTCAGTTCTTCCAACAGATCGAGGACCCGCACCGCTTCGGCGAGCAGTCGCCGGCACCTCCGCGCGGCCTTACCTGGCTCGAACGCATTCATTCCTGGAAGCGTTCTCTGCGCGCCGGCATTCGCCGTTCGCTGCGCGCGCAGTTCACCGAATCGCCCAGCGCCCATTTCGAGAGCGCCCTTGCGGGTGGCGCCGCGCCCGCGGCGAATGGGCCCAAGGGCACGCATTTCGCCGAGGCTCCGCTGCTCAACTCGCAGCAGATGGTGCTCTCTTTCTACCAGCCGATCAAGAGCCATGCCCGCTGGGAAGAGGAAACCATCCCGATTGGCATCGCCGATAAAGGCGTGTACCTGGTGGAAGCCGTATACGGGCAGTTGCGCGCCTATACCCTGCTGATCGTTTCCGACATGGTAATGGTCACCAAGCACGACAACCGGCGGATCGTGAATCTGCTGCTGGACCGGTCGGGCGGGCAGCCGCTGCGGGGCGTGAAAGTAGACTCCATGGTGCGCGACGAATCCATCGAGGAGGTGGAATCGGATTCGAACGGGATGGCCGAACTGCGCCAGCCTTCGTCGCCCGGCAAGGATCTCCGCCTGGTGGCCCACCGAGGCCAGGATTTTGCCGTCGCCAGCATCGACGCCGGCATGCTGAACAACCAGGCCGGCCAATGGACCGGCTACGTCTACACCGATCGGCCCATCTACCGCCCCGGCCACACCGTCCATTTCAAGGCCATTTTGCGAGTGCATAGCAACGCGGGTTATCAGGTTCCGGCCGGCCAGAGCGTTTCCGTGGTCATCCAGGATACCGACCAGAAAGCTGTCTACCATAAGACGCTGGCCACCAGCGCCACCGGTACCATTCACGACGATATACCCCTGCCCACCGACGCTTCGCTCGGCTACTACAGCATTCAGCTCAAAGCCGGCGAAGACCAGATGGATGGCGATTTCGAGGTGCAGGAATACAAGAAGCCCGAATACGAAGTGCGCGTGCAGGCGGCCAAGCCGCGGGTGATCCAGGGCGACAGCGCTTCGGTCGGCTTCGATGCCCGCTACTACTTCGGCGAACCCGTGGCGGGCGCCAAGGTGAAGTACGCCATTTACCGGACGCGCTATTGGCTGCCCATCTGGTACGACCCGGACGAAGATACAAACGAGGACACGGCGGGCTCTGACGCCGACGACGACTCGGGCGATCAGACCGCCGAGCAGGACGGCCAGCTCGATGTCGACGGCAAACTGACCATCAACCTCCCCACCACCGTTTCCGATCACAAGTACGACTACCGCTACCGGATCGAGGCCCGCGTTACCGATGCCGGCAATCGCGAGGTCACCGGTAAGGGCTATGTGTTGGCCACCTATGGCAGCTTTGCCGTCAACGTCCAGCCGAACCGCTATTTCTATGAGCCGGGCGCGCACGGATCGTTTCAAATCGGGGCGCGGGACTACGACAGCAAGCCTGTACAGACGCGCGTTCACGTCGCGCTGATGCGCAGAGGGAAACGCAAGTCGGACTCCCCGGAGACGATCGCCGCTACCGATGTCGACCTCAAACCCGATGGCGCCGGCACCGCCAATCTCGACCTGCCCGCGGCAGGCGGCGCTTACCAGGTCCGAGTCACCGCCAAGACCCCGGAAGGCCGCGAGGTGGAAGACGACTCCTGGCTGTGGGTGGAAGGGGGCGGCGGCTGGCAGACCGCGTCCGGCGACGACCGCGGCGTCCAGATCGTAGCCGATAAGAAAAGCTACGCCGCCGGGGATACGGCGAAGCTGCTGATCGTCACCGGCCAGCCTGACACCGCCGTGTATATCAGCGTGGAAGGCCGCACTCTGCGCGACTGCAAACTGCTGCGCTCCACCGGCGCGACCGTGACTTACGAAGTGCCGGTCGGCGCGAGCGACGAGCCCGGCATCACCATCGCCGCTTCATTCGTCCGCAAAGGCGCCTTCTACAACGGCGTGAAGTACATCAACGTGCCGCCCGTGGACCATCGGCTGAACGTGAAGCTCGACACCGATCGGCCCCAATATCTGCCCGGCCAAACCGCCCAATACAATATCCAGGTCACCGGACCGGACGGCCAGCCGGTGCCCCGCGCCGAATTCAGCCTGGGCGTGGTGGATGAGGCCATTTACGGCTTGCGGCCCGATACCACGCGCGATCCGGTGGCATACTTTTTCGAGCGCGAATGGAACCGGGTGAACAGCGATATCTCGCTGGAGTATTATTTCAACGGCGAAGCCGGCAAGCGCCGCATGCGGCTGGCCGAACTGCGCCGCCCGACGCGGCTGGCCCAGTTGAAGCCCGACCGGCTGGTGCTGCCCAAGATTCGCAAGGCGTTTCCCGATACGGCTTTCTGGGCGGCCGATATCACCACCGACGCCGGCGGCCGCGCCCAGGCCAAGGTGGAGTTCCCGGATTCGCTCACCACTTGGCGAGCCACCGCGCGCGGCGCCACGCCCGATACCAAGGTGGGCGCGGCCTCGCTTAAAACCATCGTGCGCAAGAACCTGATCCTGCGCCTGGTGGTACCGCGCTTTTTCGTGCAGGGCGATGAAATCGTCATCTCCGCCCTGGTACACAACTATCTCGCCAACACCAAGACGGCCTGTGTATCGCTCGACCTCAAGGGCTTGGAGGTGCTCGACGGCTCTACCCGCGATGTCGAAATCCCCAGCCGCGGGGAAGTGAAGCTGGATTGGCGGGTGCGGCCGGCCGCGGTCGCGAGCGCCAGTATCGTGGGCAAGGCGCTTACCGATGAAGAGTCCGACGCCATGGAGCTCGATCTGCCTGTCGAAGTTCCGGGGGTGAAGCTCACCGGCGCTCGCGGCGGAACGGTAGCGCCCGGCGGTACGGCTGCGTTCGATCTTGCTTTCCCGGAGCAGATTCGCCCCGGCTCGCGGCGGCTGACCATTCACCTTTCGCCTTCCCTCGTGGGAGCGCTTTTCGGCGCGCTCGATTACCTCACCAGCTTCCCCTACGGTTGCGTGGAACAGACCATGTCCAGCTTTCTGCCCAACGTGGTGGTGCGGCAATCGCTGCGCGACCTCGGTTTGAGTGTGGACGTGAATCGGGAATCGCTCGACGAAAAGATCCGCGCCGGCCTCGACCGGCTTTCCGAGTTTGAACATGAAGACGGCGGCTGGGGCTGGTGGCAAACCGACGAGAGCCATCCCTTCATGACCGCCTACGTAGTGGCGGGCCTGGCGCAGGCGCGCGCCGCCGGTGTCGAGGTGAAAGACGACGCCGTGCAAAAGGGCTCCGACTGGCTCCGCAAGGATTTGGCCGCCGATCCCAAGCTGGCCGGCGACCTGCGCGCTTATATGGCTTACGCGCTGGCGGCCGCGGGCCAAGCCGATCCGGCGGTGTTAAACGGGCTGGACGCCAATCGCGCCAGGCTCTCGCCGTACGGGCTGGCCGTGCTCGGCCTGGCTCTGGAACTGACCAATTCGCCGCACGCCGCCGACGTCGCCGCCGCGCTCGAAACCTCCGCCAAACAGGATGGCGAGCAGGCCTGGTGGCCGGCCACGCGCGACGACATGCTGGATTTTTCCGACGATGCCACGCCGGAAGCCACGGCTTACGCCGTCAAGCTGCTGGCGCATCAGCGGCCCTCGAGCCCGCTGCTACCCAAAGCCGCGCTCTGGCTCATGAACCATCGCAACGAAGGCTACTGGTGGAATTCCACCAAACAGACCGCCATGGTGATCTACGGGCTAAGCGACTATCTGAAGGCGTCGCACGAGCTGACGCCGAATCTTACCGCGACCGTCGAAGTGAACGGGCAGGCCGTGCTGACTCAAAAAATAGACCGCCTCACCGGGCCCAATGGAGTGGAAGCGGGGCCCGAGATCGCGCTCGATGAAGCGAAGCTTCAGCCCGGGGGGAACCACATCCGCGTGAGCGCAACCGGGCAGGGCCGGCTTTATTACTCGGCCCGCACCGAGGCTTACTCCACCGCCGGCCGTTTCCAGAAGACCGGCACGGTTTCGCTCAACCTGCTGCGGGATTATTTCCGCCTGGTGCAGACGCGCCAGGGAGACCAGATCGTCTACGACACGGTTCCGCTCGCGGGGCCGGCCGCGGTGGGCGATATTCTGGCCGTCCGGCTCACCGTTACGGGTTCGGAATGGCGCTACCTCATGATCGAGGACCCGATCCCTTCAGGGACGGAATTCATCGAGCGCGACAGCGTCTATCAACTGCGCAACCGGCCTCCGTGGTGGGAGTACTGGTTCACGCGCCGGGAACTGCACGACGATCGCCTGGCGATCTTTCAGACTTACTTCGCCGAAGGCCAGAGGGATTATTTCTATCTGCTCAAGGTGGTCAACCCCGGCGCGTTCCAGGTTAGCCCGGCGCGAGTGAGCCCGATGTACCAGCCCGGGGTGATGTCCACCAGCGAAAGCCGGCGCCTGGAGGTGAAATGAAGCTCTCTGTCAAGCTTGCCCTGATTCACGCCCTGGCCAGCGCGCTGCTGCTCTGGCTGGGCTACTACTGGCTGGGATTGGGTGAAGGGCGCGCAGCGGCGCTGCTATGGAGTGCGCTGGTGGCCGTGGCGCTGGTCTCGCTGGGAAGCTGGTGCTACGGGGCGGCGTTTCTCTATTTCGACGCGCCGGTGCTGGCGGCCTGGCGCACGGCGCTGCGGCATCTGTTGCCGCTGGCGGTGGCGGCGGTATTTCTGGCGATCCTTTACTTCGCGCTCGACGGTTTCGCCGCATCGCGCAATTCCTGGGCGGCCACGACCGCGTCGTGGTTCACGCTGAAGCTGCGCAAGCCGGTGCGGCCGGCGGCCGTGCTGCGGGTAATCGAGATCGTGCTGTGGCTGGTGCGCTGGATGGTGCTGCCGGTGCTGTGGCTTCCGATGGTGGCGGGGATTGCCTCGCTCGGGTGGCGGGGCTTTCGGGCGGTCGGCTCGCGGTGGCGCAAACCGCTCTACTGGGTGGAAGCGCCGGTGCTGTTGCTGATGGCCGCGTGGCTGCCGCTGAAGCTGCTGGCATGGGTACCGGAGATGGCCGGCTTCGGGCTGCAGATGGCGAGTTTCGCGGCGCGCGCCGCCGCGGCTTATTTGCTTTTCGTGGCGGGCTGGCTGGCAATTGCCTTCGTCACCTCGGGCGGCAAACCGCGCCTCACCCAACCCAAGACCGCCGTTTCGCCATAGCGGCCGGCCAGCGCCGTGACTTCCGCCTCGGCTTCGGCGTAGGCGCGGCGCGCGGTTTGGAGGTTCGACCGGTCCAGCAGCTCCGTGTCGGCGGGAGCTCGCGGCGGGGCCGTGGTTTCGCCGCCGCGTTCCAAATATTCCACCAGACCTTCCCGAAACCACAGCGGAAGCCCCGGCGCGGCCTGAGATTCGACGAGCAGGTGGGCCAGTTCGTGGCCGATGGTGGAATCGAGCGCGCCGCTCCTCGCCAGCGTGGCTACGGGCTGCAGGTCGATGCGCCGGCCAACCGTGTGCGCGGCGACCCAGCCGGGCTCGCCGGTGGCGTCGCGAAAAGTATCGAGGTCGGGGAAAACGCGCAGCTCGATCTTGTCGGGGACGGGCCAGTGCGTTCGGGCGGCCAGGACGCGCAACTGCCGCTCGGCGGTGGAAAGCGCGGCGCGGTCGGTTGCGGGGCGCGCGGTGATGAGGGTGATGCGGTCGCCCGAAAGGCGCTGCCAGGCCAGGCCGCGGCCGGTCAAACCCGCCACCGTGCCGGGATAATAGAACGCCAGGATTTCGCGCCAGCTTGAACCGCCCAAGCCCATTTGCTCCGCGCCGCGCTGGCACAGGCCCACGCCGTGGCCGGAGCCCTTGCCGCGAAATATCCATTGGCCGCCGTTGCCCTCCACTTCGTAGAAATCGCCGCGCAGGGTATTCCAGCCCAACTCACGGCCGATGGCCAGGCGAAACGAGCCGGCGGCGATGCGCACCGATTCACCGCCGCCCGAAAGCAGCAGCGTGCGCGCCCGGCCGGAAGCCGTGCGTTCGGCGATGGCGATGCGTTCCGGCTGCCGGGGCGCGCGCAGGCCAGCTCGGCGCAAAACTTGGCCCACCTTGCGGGGATCTAGGCTCGAACGCCACGCCGCCGGCCCGCGCAAACAGTTGGGATCGGCATGGCTGGTCAAATAGGGCGCCGCCAGCTCCGGCCAGACCGCGCCGGCGTCCTCAGTGCGCCCGCCGCAATCCTGGCTGTAAGGAGTAAAGGCCGGCTTGCCCTGGTACCACAACAATTCCCCCGCGCTTTCGGCTGCTATGGATTCCAGGCGCGGGGTAATGCCTTTCGGCTCGATCCGCTGGCAATGGGTGGTGTCGCAAAAATCGTATCCCTCGCTGGCATGCCGACCTTTGAGGCGCACGGCGTACGTCCGCGCCGCCACCGCCAGCGCCTGGAGCGCCGCGTCCGATTGCAGCACCCCGCCTTCACCGGCGAGCACCGCGGCCACGTAACGTTCCGGCGGCATTTCGACCACGCCTGCGCCGCGCACGGAGATGCGGAGGTTAGCGGCTGGCGCAAGCTGGGGCGCGAAAAGCAATAGCGCGACGGCTAGCAGTATACCAGCCGGTACGCTTGTTTCCATCCGGCAGAGATTCACTCGGGCGTTTTGGGTACACGGAGGGTGCCAAATTGGCGACATTGCCGTTCAAATTGTATTACAGACCGAAACGAGTGGCTTTTTTCGCTTCAGGCGGCCCTGCGGAGGGGCTTTGGGGTCGCCTGGAGGAGCTTTTTGGCTTCGGCGAGGCGGGTCAGGTGGGTGGCGAGGCGGGCGATTTCGGGGATTGAAAAATCAAATTGCGGAGGGAAGGCCTGGCGCGGGTAGTCGCGCGCGATGTCGTAGGTTTCTCCTTTGCTTTCCGCGAGTTGGGTGAGGAGGGCGACCTCTTCGGCGACGCGCTGGAGGGCGGCCTGGCGCTGCTGCTGGAGCTCGTCGAGCATCTTCTTGTTCTTCTCGACGCGGCGCTGGATGCGGTGCTGGTAGAGGGAGAGGAGCTGGAGGTTCTTGCCCTCGGAGA
>Ga0182016_10000393_pt1 | contig 54696 bp, 42 predicted proteins | sample 712S2MmetaG_FD_120491 | JGI IMG/M metagenome (GOLD analysis project Ga0182016, IMG submission 120491) | Permafrost microbial communities from Stordalen Mire, Sweden - 712S2M metaG | ecosystem: Environmental > Terrestrial > Soil > Wetlands > Permafrost | place: Sweden: Stordalen | collected...
CCAAAGCCCCTCCGCAGGGCCGCCTAAAGCAGCCGGACCGCGAAAAACACCTCCGTTTAGGGCGCCGTGGAGCGGACTCTGCCCTAAGTCTGTCTGCCCCCCCTGGCGATAAGGAAAACCGCGTTGTGGGGCAGCCAATCCTGGCTGCAGCCGCCTTTCCAGGCGGCTCTTCCCCTCGCGCACCTGCCCACCTATTTCGTGGCACTCCCTTAAGTTAACTAAGGGCTCGTGGCGCGGACTGTCAGATCGGAACGGGCGGCTGCAGGCGAAAACGCCCGGGCGATTGCCCGATAATTGAAAAAGGCTCGGGGGGCCTTCGATGCGGTTCGTTTTCACTCGACGAGCGTTTCTCCTGTCCGGCGCCGCGGCCTACTGCGCTCGCCGGGCATTCGCTCAACAAGAGCCGGTTTTCTCCACGGAAGTCAAGGTGGTCAACGTGCTGGCCACGGTGCGGGACAGGAAGGGCGCCATCGTCACCAGCCTTGGCCAGGACGATTTTTCCATCGTCGAAGACACCCACCCGCAAACGGTCCGTTATTTCGCGCGGGAAACCGACCTGCCGCTGACGATCGGCTTGATGGTGGATACCAGCGCCAGCCAGCGCCGCGTACTCGACGCCGAGCGCGGCGCCAGCTTCCGTTTTCTCGACCAGGTGCTGCGCGAAGACAAAGACCAGGTTTTCATCATGCAGTTCGACAGCGCCGTGCAACTCCGCCAGGCGCTCACATCGAGCCGCCGCCAGTTGAACGATGCGCTGTCTTACGTGGATACAGAAACCGAGAGCCAGTTGCGCCTCCAGAACGGCGGCGGTACGCTGCTCTACGATGCCGTGGCCAAGGCGTCAAACGAGATCATGAAGGGCCGCCAGGGGCGCAAAGCCTTGATCCTGCTCACCGACGGCGTCGATTTCGGCAGCTACGGAACCCCCGACCAAGCCATCGCCGCCGCCCAGCGCGCCGACACGCTGGTGTTTTCGATTCTCTACTCCGACCCTGGCGCGTATGGTTTCCTCGGCGGTCCCGACGGGCGAGGCGTCCTCGAAAGGATTTCGAGCGAAACCGGCGGCGGCTTTTTCGAAGTTTCGAAAAAGCGCACCATCGACCAAATCTTCGCCGACCTGGAAGCCGAGTTGCGCAGCCAATACAACCTCGGCTACGTTTCCGATCAGCCCGTTCGCATCTCGGAGTTCCGCGCGCTGCATGTCACGGTCAAACAGAAGGGCCTGCTGGTGCAAGCCCGCCGCCGCTACTGGGCTCAGCGCTAAGGCACAAGATCCGCCCCCTGCGACTACCGATAGTGGCCGCGCGTCCGAATCGCCGACCCGCAGCGGCGCGGAATGCCGCTTACTCGCCGCTGATCAGAGATTCCAACTGACGGACGGAATCCTTCATTGCCGTCGACTGTGCCGCCAGTTCCTGGCTAGCCGCGGCACTCTCTTCAGCGCTCGAAGCCGCTCTCTGTGTGAGGTGTTCCATATCGGTCAGCGCCTTGGTGATTTGCTCGATTCCCAACGCCTGTTCCTGGCTGCCCGCGCGCACTTCGTCCACGAGTCGGCTCACCTCCGTCGCGCTCCCCGTTATTTCGCCGATGGACTTGGCAACCTCATCGAGCTTGGCGACGCCACCCTTGGTCCTTTCGATTGAGTCTTCGATCAGCGCCGCCGTATCCCTGGCCGCCTGGGCGCACCGCTGCGCCAGGTTCCGAACCTCGTCGGCCACCACGGCGAAACCCATCCCGGCCTCACCCGCCCGGGCTGCTTCCACCGCGGCGTTCAGCGCCAGAATGTTGGTTTGGAAAGCGATCTCGTCGATAACCTTGATGATTTTCGAAATCTTGTCGCTCGATACTTTGATCTGGTTCATCGAACCGGTCATCTCCGCGATCTTCTCATTTGCGTTCGCTACCGCCGCACTTGAGACTCCTTGTAATCCTAGATCGGCGGTTTGGCCCCAGGCGAAACTTCGCCGCTCGGGGTAAGAGCGGCGCGGCCGGGCGACCGCGCCGGCCAGGCTAGAGATCGCGCCTTATGGATATCGATGGATAAACGAATCCAGTCGTTTTCCCCGCCTCTTTCAAATACTGTCCGCGAACGAGGTTCCCGAATCCGAGCACCACGGTGGTCTTGACGTTCAGCGTCCAAATGAATTGGCTGTCCACGCCCTCGCCCACATGCTTGCTGGTGGCTTTGGCGTCGAACACCGTCCGCGTGCCGCTCGAGTTATAGAGACCATCGGCGAGCGTAGCCAGCCAGTAATCGCGGAAATCGATTTTGATCTTCAGCTTCCTCATGGGGAGAAAGTCCATCCCCGCCCGCCAGTCCTGGATGTTCTTCCAGGAGACCTGCCCCGTCATGCTGTTCAACGGCTGATTCAGGCCGTACATGCAGTCGAAGGCTTCGTGGAACCCATCCTTCTTTCCGTCGTCGCCCGACGCCCAAACGAAATCGCTGCTGACGTGAGGCATCCAATCCGCGTCGCTCACGGTCCAACCGCCCCCGGCTACATATCCCCAGGCATTTACGACGTCGTTCGAGTAGTTTCCGGCCTCGCGCACTCCTTCGGCGTTGTAGTCGAAGCGCCAGGGCAATTTGCCGATCAGGCGCGCGCCGGCGTAGAGCGTGTCCGCGTTGCCCAGATGACCGTCTTTGCTCTTGACGGCGTCGGTGCCGTCCTGTGTTTTCGCCATGAAATACGGCTCAAGGCTGCCGCCGGGCAAGAGCTTCTTGAGGGTGGAATAAGCCACATAGAAGTGCTCTCCCGGTTTGTGCCGGTCGAACCGCGTAGTGTCTAGCAACACCGGCGAACCGGCTAGCACTTCCACGTTCGCAAAGCCGGACGTGATGGTGCCGCGGGCGATGTCGAAGGTCTTGGCGTCATTGCTCCAGTCGCCGACGGCTACCAGCCGCCCCGATCCGACCGTCACATCCTGCCGGCCTACTCTGACCCGCACGCCGTTTCCTTCCAGCGCACCGGCCTCGATATAGCCTTGGCGAAGGTCAAACGGATCGTTGATCGTCGAGGGCGGAGTCGTCTTGTAGAAGTAGGCGCGGTCGTCGGCCGCTTCCCCGTACACGCGAAGCCAGGAAACCGGCTCGAATCCCATCCCCAGGCGGGTCCGGGTGAGAGCGTAAGCGTCGGCGGTGGTCGCGCTGAAGTACGAGCCGCGGGTCGATTCCACCCGAAGCCGCTCTTGTCCCGTGAAGGTCACGGTGCGTTTGAAAAAGCTGCCGATGCTCTCCGGGGCCTGCGGATTGGCCGCCGCGTTCGATCCACCTGGTTGAGGGTCGTTCTGAGCGGCCGTGGTCTGCGCCATCCCGCCCATCGCAAAGATCGCAATTGCAAGCCCTGTGCGGGCAGCCCCGCAGAGTTGTTTCATCTTCGTCTCCTTGTTGTTTTTGCTCGATAAGGCGGGAGATCTCTTGTTCTTCCCAGCAAGCCTTACATTGGTCAAAAATGGCCGCGCTAACTGTTCCGAGCGGTTGAGGTGGATGAATTGTTAACGCGACTGTCCCGTTCGACGTTCTCGAATGGACATATCGGCCAAAGACTGCGTTTCTACGGCGCACAGCAAGAAATTTCGGGAAAAGCGCCTGGTTTTATACCGGAAGACGACCGCCCCGGTGGCTTGCGCGCCGGTTAGCGGTGCCGGCCTACAATAGTAAGTTCCGCATGCAACAATTCATCTCTCCCGCCACTTCTATCTCCGGCGAGATCGCTTTGCCCGGCGACAAGTCGATTTCCCATCGCTATGCGCTCATCGCTTCTATTGCGGAGGGGGTCACGCGTATCCGCAACTATTCCACCGGCGCCGACTGCCGCTCCACGCTCGGTTGCCTGCGGGCGCTCGGAATCGAGGTCGCCGGGGACGGAACCGAACTTACCATTGAGGGCCGCGGACTGGCCGGCCTGCGCGCGACGGCGGCCGATCTCGATGCCGGCAATTCCGGCTCGACCATCCGTATGCTCTCCGGCATTCTGGCGGCACAGCCATTTCGTTCGCGCTTGTTCGGCGACGAATCGCTGTCGCGGCGGCCGATGGGGCGGGTGATGGATCCGCTGGCAAAAATGGGGGCGCACATCACCGCGCGCGAGGGCAAGTTCCCCCCGCTCGAAATCGACGGCGCGCCTCTCCACCCCATCGAATACCGGCTGCCGGTACCCAGCGCCCAGGTAAAAACGTGCGTGCTGTTCGCCGGCCTGTTCGCCGACGGCGTGACCGCGGTGGAGGAGCCGGTGCGCTCGCGCGATCATTCGGAAATCGCCCTGCGCGAATTTGGCGCGGAGCTTCGCGTGGAACGGGGCCGGATCGAGCTGACCGGCCGGCCCAGGCTGGAAGGGCGCGAGCTGACGGTGCCATCCGATCTTTCCTCCGCGGCGTTTTTCATCGTGGCCGCCCTGTTGATCCCAGGCTCGGAGCTGACCATTCGCGGGGTCGGTCTGAATCCCACCCGCTCGGCGTTGCTCGATCTGCTGGTGGGGATGGGCGCCAACCTCCGCATCCCCCAACTCGAGAGCCGCAACGGCGAATTGGTGGGCGACATCGTGGTGCGGCATTCCGCGCTGAAAGGCGGCACCGTGGAAGGCGCGTTGACGGCGGCGCTGATCGACGAGATCCCCGTGCTGGCGGTGCTTGGCGCGGCCACCGAGGAAGGATTAACCGTGAAAGATGCCGCCGAGTTGCGCATCAAGGAAACCGACCGGATCCGCACCGTGGTGGACAACTTGAGGCGCATGGGCGTCGAGGCCGAGGAACTGCCGGACGGGTTGGTGGTGCCAGGCCGGCAAAGGTTTCGCGCCGCCGAATTCGATTCCCACGGCGACCACCGCATTGCCATGGCTTTCGCCGTGGCCGCGCTGGCCGGAGATGGCCGCTCGGTGATTCACGGCGCTGAGGCAGCCTCGGTTTCTTTTCCGGAATTCTGGGACACATTGGCCAGCGTCGCGCGGTAGGCCCGGCCTTCGCTGACCCAGGGACGGATGGTGAAAGGGTATAACATGTAGTACGGAGCCAATGACAACCTCGGTCAGACGCGCCGATGTCGAAGGGAAGTGGGCCTTTTACCTTCGTGTTGCCGACAACATCGGAGGCGTGCTTAAGGCCCTGGTTCAGTATGGTTCCTTGGCTCTGATAATCTATTGGTTGACTGGTGCAGTTGAGTCACTGGCGGGAAAGTACACTTTTGCGGATATCGGCATAAAGTTCCTGGCACAAATGTCGATATCGCAATCGATATCGTATGCGGCCGGCGCGGGCGGCGTTTTATATGGGATTCGGGAACGGAAACTGCGCAGGGACAAAACCGAATACCTGGCAAGGCGCAACCGCGAGCTTGAAGAGCGGTTGGATCCAAGACGCTCGTCGAGCCGTCTAACCGGGCGAGGGACTACTCGAAAGGAGGATAGGGAATGATTTCGATGGAATCGGTTATTACCGCCCTGCACTCCGGGCTAGGGCTGTTGCTGCTCTGGATTCTCGTTTACTTCGGCGTCAGAGAGTATCGTGTCGACCGCACCCGCCAGAAGCTGTTCGCGTTGCGCGACGAACTCTTCGACTACGCTGCCGACGGCGGCATCGGCTTCGACGACACGGCATATGGCCGCGTGCGAACCTTGTTAAATAGCCTCATTCGATTTAGCCATATGCTGACGTTTTCCCGCCTCGTGCTCAGCAGTGTGGCGGCGGGGTCCTTCACACCACAGATCACGGAAGGCCCTCACCAAAAACTGATGAGTGCAATCGACGCGATCCCATCCGAAGACGCGAAGGCAAAGCTCCGCGATATCCACGGGCGGATTGGGCGCTGCATTGTGACGCATTTAGTCACCGGATCGCCGTTGGGTATGGTGTATGTGTTTGCCTATGTTCTGCGAGCCCTTGCCAGCGACCGCTTTGGGAAATCCAAGACTCCAAAGCTACCCCCTGTGGACAGGCTGGAGGACGATGCCATGCTGGCGGAGGATGATAGCGAGGCGGAGCTTGCGCACGTGCACTGCTAGACTCGATACCCCGTTCAGGCTGCCGCCAGCCGCCAGGTGGCCGCCCGCCCGTTTCGCACGCGCCTCGCGCTTCGTGCGACACTGACAATTCATGCGTCCTCTGCTGCGGCTGGGTCTGCCGCTATTGGTTATCGTTTGCCCGGCGATGCCTCAAGCGTCGGCGCCAGCGCTGCCGTCGCGGGAAACCCTTTTCTACAACGTGGAATGGCGCCTGATCACCGCGGGCAAGGCCAGGCTCTCCCTGGAGCAGTCGCGCGAAGGCTGGCAGGTCGCCATGCAGCTCGATTCCGTCGGGCTGATCTCCAAATTCTTTCACGTGGCCGATCAATATAGCTCGACCCTGAATCCGGCGCTGTGTACCGAAATCGTGCAGTTGACCGCCTACGAAGGCAACCGCCAGCGCGAGACGAAGATCACCTTCGACCTGTCGTCTCACAAGGCCGCCTACGTCGAACGCGACCGGCTCAAGAACGCGGTCATTCTCTCCCACGAAATCGACACCCCGCCGTGCGTTCACGACGTTCCCGGCGGCCTCTACCTGCTGCGCACGCTCAATCTCGAGCCCGGCCAGAGCCGTATGGTGGCCGTGAGCGACGGGAAAAAAGCGGTGATGGCGAAAGTGGAAGGCCAGGCGCGGGAGGACGTCAAAACCCCGGAAGGTCTGTTCCATACCATCCGCTCGGAGGCTTACCTCTTTAATAATGTTCTGTACAAACGCCCGGCCCACCTCGAAATCTGGTTGAGCGACGACCGCCGCCGGCTGCCGGTACAGATCCGCGTGCGCATGCCGTTCACCATCGGTACCATTACCCTGCAACTGGAGAAACACGAGTAACCTGCCTGGCTTCTCCGACCGCCGCGGAACGGGATCGATCGTCCCGAAAACGGACAGTCTCCGCCGCGCGTTTTCCAGACTTCTCAATGCCTTAGCCTTGGCATGCGACGTGCCAATAATAGGAATGTGAAGCTTTGGCAGGATATCCGATTCGGTCTGCGGACGCTACGCAAGTCGCCGGGCTATACGGCCGCCGCGGTGGCGACTCTGGCGCTGGGCATCGGCGCCACCACGGCCGTCTTCAGCGTCTCCGATTCCATTTTGTGGAAGCCCATGCCGGCGCTCAATTTGGACCGCCTGGCGGTGGTGACCGAGCGCGTCAATGACGATCCGACCGGTTGGAAAGCGGTCAGCCCGGCCGACGCAACCGATATCGATCGCCAGCAGACCTGTTTCGAGCAGGTCACGGCCTGGGAAGGCGGAGCGGCCAACATCGCCGGTAACGATGGCGAACTGGAGCGCGTCAACCAGTTTCGCGTAAAACCCAACTTCTTCTCCGCGCTGGGGATGCAGCCGGCCTTGGGCCGCGGCTTTGCCATGGGTGAGGACCAGGACGGTAATGACCACGTCGCGGTACTGAGCGACTCACTCTGGAAGCGCCGTTTCGCCTCCGACCGCAATATCGTCGGCAAGAAGATCCGCCTGGACGAGATGGAGTACCTGGTCATCGGCGTCGCGCCGGCCCGGTTCGAGTTCCCGCTAACCTCCGAATTGTGGACGCCGCTGTCCTTCAGCCGGGAAGAACGCCGTTCCCGGGACCGCTCCTACGTTGCCGTGATCGGAGTGCTCAAGCCGGAAATGGGCATCGCCGGCGCGCAGGCGGAACTCGACACCATCGCGGCTCGCCTGGCGCGGCAGTACCCGGACACCAATCGCGATCGCCGCTTTCGCATTGTCCCCATGCACCGGTTTCTGCTGGGGCCGCTGTTTCGGGATTACCTGTTTATGGGGTTTGGCGCGGTCCTGTTCGTGCTGCTGGTCGCCTGCGTGAACGTCGCCAACCTGCAGTTTGCCCGCGCACTGGGGCGAACGCGGGAGGTGGCTTTGCGCATCTCGCTGGGGGCGTCGCGGCGGCACCTGGTGGTGCAGTTTCTTAGCGAGAGCATGCTGCTCGCCCTGGGTGGTGGATTAGCCGGGCTGGCGCTGGCCAGTTGGGGTATCGCGGCCATCCAGGCCAGCATGCCGGCCGACGAGGCCCGCTACATTCCGGGATGGAGCCAGATGAGCCTGGACGGCCGTGTCCTGGCCTTTACCATGTTTGCCGCTCTGGCCAGCGGCATCCTGGCGGGGCTGGCGCCCGCCTTGCAATGCTCGCACCCGAATCTGACCCGGACCCTGAACGAGGGCGGCCGGGGATCGTCTTCAACCCGCTCTAAACTTCGCCTGCGCGGCATCCTGGTTGCTGCCGAGGTGGCGCTTTCCGTGGTGCTGCTGGTGGGCGCAAGCCTGATGGCGCGGGGCTTGAGTTCGGTGGCCGGAAACGCCCGCGTCTTCGAGCCGTCCAGCCTGTTGACGGCCCGCCTGGCCATCTCCGAACGCAAATATCCGGCCGCCGCGGACGTGAGCGCCTATTACCGCGATGTGCTGGAACGTATGGCGGCGATTCCGGGTGTGCAATCCGCCGTGGCCGTGACCCGATTGCCGTACCGGGGCCACGATTCGTCCATCCCCGTCACCATCGAAGGCAGACAGCCGGCGCCCGGCCGGCAACCCGAAGCCCTATACCAAGCGGCCAGCCCCAATCTGTTTCACACCCTTCACATCGGCTTGCGGAAAGGGCGCCTCCTCTCGCCTTCGGATACCGCCGATTCGACGCCCGTCGCCGTCGTCAGCGCACACACGGTGCGCACCTGGTTCCCCGGCGAGGACTCGCCGCTAGGCAAACGCTTTCGCGTCGACAGAACCGACGGACCGGCCGTCTGGACAACCATTGTCGGCGTGGTGGACGACATTCCTTACGATGCCTTCGACCGCGGCCCGCGCACCGTGATTTACGTGCCGTATGCGCAGGAGAGACTGCGGTTCATGGATATCGGGTTGCGTACGCACGGCGACTCGCGGCGCGTCGCCCGGTCGGTGAGCGCGGCCCTCCACGCCGTGGACAAGCAGCAACCGGCGCCCAGCGTTCTAACCCTGGATGACGTGGTGAAGCACCGCACGCTCGGCATCGCCTACGTAGCCTGGGAAATGGCCATCTTCGGCGCGATCGCGCTGATTCTATCGTCGATCGGCGTGTACGGGGTGATGTCCTACCTGGTGGCGCAAGAGACTCACGATACCGGCATCCGCATGGCGCTGGGCGCGCAGCGGCTCACGGTGATGGGCATGCTGTTCCGGCGCGGCATGGCGACCGCCGGGGCGGGCCTGGTATTGGGTCTTGCGGCCGCGGTCGCGATGGCCCGCCTGCTGGCCTCGCTGCTGTTCGGCGTCACCGCCGGCGACCTGGCAACCTTTATCGCCATCCCTCTGGCCCTGGCCGCCGCGGCCACCCTGGCGATCTACATCCCCGCGCGAAGGGCCGTGAGGATCGATCCGATGGACGCCCTGCGCTGCGAGTGAGAGCAATGAGCCGACAGCCGTCAGCGGTCAGCGATCAGCCACCGTATCTTCGGGTTCCCTCTGACCGCTGACCGCTCCTTCATTCCCAGCCCAGGCGCCAGCCGAGTTTTTCGGCGTCGAACCAGGAAACTTCCACGCCGAACCACCGGGTCTTGCCGGCGGCGTGAAACGTGGGGCCGTTTGGCGCGGCAAGAAGAAAGGCGCATGGTCCCTGGCCAAACTTCTCCAGCCGTTCGTTGAGCCACGACTGTGCGCTCGATGGACCTGCCAGCACCACCGGAGTCCCGTCGAAACTGGCTAGTCGCGCCTGGAAGCCCGGGTCCGCCTGGTGCAGCGGGGCGGGAAGGCCATAAGCCTGGCGGAAGCGGCTGACCGCGCCATCCAGGTCGCGGACCGCAATCACCACCTTGGCCACTCCCTGGAAGGCGCTGGTGGTGGGCTTGCCGGTGGGAAAGGCGCGCAAGGCGCGCTCCGTGAAATCCTGGATCAGGAATGGAAAGAAGGTGCCGTTCGGCTCGGGACCCACGCGCGCCGTCTGCCAATCCAGCCGCACGCCGTCGGGCCGCGTCCGCCCGCTGTGCAATGGTTCGCTCACAACCACGCCGGCGGCTGCGAGGCGTTTGGCTTCCGCCGCGACGTCCCGGGACCGCATCGCCCAGGCACAGGGACCCGCGTCCCCTTCGAGCTGCTTCGCCCAGTAGTGCGCGCCCACCGCCCCGGCGTCCGCGCCAGGTAGAATCCCCATCAACTCCAGGTACGATCCGTCGGGAAAGCTGACCAGCGCCATCTCGGTGGCATGATTGCTGTGCGGCCCGCCGTACTGCGATTCGATCCCAACCGCCGCGAGCCCGGCCCGCATAGCCTTCAAGTCGCGCCCGGCGATGGTGACATGATCGATCCCGAGCGGCCCCGCGGCCAGGAGGGTAGGGAGGATGGCAAGAGAGATAACTCGGAGCTTGAAGCGATTGGGCCTACCGGTTGGCGGCTGCATTTTAACAGTCTATCCCGGCTGGGCGGACTTCGGAGGTGCCTAGAGCGAAGGACTGCGGCGGGATCTTCGTAGAACCCTGCTAAAATCCTAAAACATGCCTTCCACACCAAGGGCTGCTCGCGTGGGTGATCTTCCGAGACAGCGCGCGCGCCATGAACCGGACGGGGCTAGCCCCGAATTCGCGTGTTCACCGCGCACCATGGCGATCTGCGGAGGTGTCGCCCTCCTGCTCGTGTATCTGATCCGGTCGGCCTGGATGGCAGAAGACGGCTACATCTCGTTTCGGGTTGTCGAGAATTTCCTAAACGGCTATGGCTTGCGGTGGAATGTCGGGGAGCGCGTTCAAACCTTTACCGACCCTCTTTTCGTCGGGATGGTGACGCTAGCGACCTGGGTGAGCGGAAATGTGTTTTTTGCCTGTTGCGCGGTCTCCCTGCTCCTGACGCTGGCTGCCTTCCTTTTGTTGACGCGAAACGCTTCAGCCGCGGGCGTGGCGACAGTCACGATGGTGCTTCTCTTTTCCAAGGGATTTATGGATTTCTCGGTTTCCGGTTTAGAGAATCCAGCCACTCACCTCGCCCTGGCCGCCTATTTTTTCGCATATTGGAAGAATCGGGATCCGTTCATCCTTACGCTCATTGCGGCGTTCGCCGCGACCAACCGCATCGACACAATACTGTTGTTGCTGCCTTCGCTTTGCGCTGTGTACGTACGCACCGGACCAAGGGTTTGGAAACGGGCTTTGGCTGGGTGGACGCCCTATCTTGTCTGGACAGCATTCGCGCTGTTCTACTACGGATTTGCCCTGCCGAACACGTACTACGCAAAGCTCCACACGGGAATTCCCGTTAGAGACCGTATTTTCCAGGGCTTTGTGTACCTGGTCAATGCGTTTCGGTGCGATACGGTGACGATTTTTGCCATTTGCGCAGGCGTCGCGATCGCTTTTCTTGCGCGGCAGTGGTGGGCCGGGGCTGGCGCGATCCTGTATTGCCTGTACGTCGTTTGGATTGGCGGTGATTTTATGTCCGCCCGGTTCTTTACCGCGCCTTTGGTTGTTTGCGTGGCGCTGATTGCGAATTACTGGAAGCCGTCTCCGGCGCCGGCAGTTATTACGATCGCCGTAATTCTTGCTCTTGGCATGTCGATACCGTCGCCAACCGTCCTGTCGGCCAGAGCCGATTGGGGAACGATGACTGTGGATGGCGGCGGCATTGCCGACGAGCGCGCTGTGTATTTCCAGGGCGCTTCGCTGCTGAACTATCACCGCGACTTTCTTTGGCCGACCACGTTCGGCTGGTCGGGGCTGGGAGAGGATCTGAAGGCGAAAGGTGTGAAGGTTTACGTGTTCGGGAACATTGGATTTCTTGGCTACCACGCGGGTCCGGGAGTTCACGTTATCGATTTCAATGCGCTCGGCGATGCGCTGATTGCAAGGCTGCCAGCGGTGGCCGGCCCGTGGAGGATCGGGCATCACGCGCGCGCCGTTCCTGCCGGCTACGAGGAGACCGTGAGTACCGGGGTGAACAAGATCGCTGATCCGAATCTGGCGGAATATTACAATCACCTAAAAGTAGTGATTTGCGGGAACCTGTGGAGCTGGCAACGCTTCGAGGAGATCGTCTTATTCAATATAGGCTACTATGACCACTTACTTCCAAAGCGACCCGGCTATACAACCCTGCATTACCACTGGGACACCATGCGTGTGACGGAGCCCTTAACGCTGCCCGCCCGTTTTCTCCGCCGAAACGGTCGTTATGTGGAGGTTCTTGACCAGGAACGCCGCCATGCGATGATCCGTGTCCGAGATCCGTTGCGGAGCCTGGCTGGAAGATAACCGCAACACGCACTCCGGCTCCGTGATTGAGATTGGGGGAGAAATGTATTTGCTCCAGCCGCTCTTCATGAGGAGGTGGTCGGCCCAGAGCTTGGCGCCGTTCCGGAGCTCAATGTCCAAGGGCCGGACCTGGCCTAGACGTGTCTCCGCCAGATACGTAAACTCGATGCGAACCACCTCGGGGCGCTTGCCGAGGGAGCGGTACCGGAACAGCAACTCATGCGGCGTCCAGCGCCACCAATCGTTGGTATCGGACTCACTGGCGTACCCGCCCTTGATCTCCTCTTGCTCCAGAGAAGTGTCGCTCTTAACCTCCTCAACTACGACGTTCTTTGCCAGGAACGCCGCCATGCGGGGGTCGGTCTCCGAGAGTCGCTGGGGTGGGTCGCTGGAGGACAGCCGAAGGATGAAACCCGGCTCCGTGATCTGCAGCGGCGGTGATGTATATTCGCCCCAACCCGTCCTCATCGCCAGGCTGTCCGTCCGGACCTCCGTTCCATTCCGGAACTCGATCGTTAAAGGTCGCACCTGAGCGGAACCAACCTCCGGCAGGTAGGTGAACCTGACGCGGGCCGTCACGGGACGCTTGCCCGCAATATTGTAGGAGAACAACAACTCATGGGCCGTCCAGTGCCACCAGCCAGTCGAATCCGACTCCTCTGAGTAGCCGCCCTCCGTCCCGGATCGGAGGAATTCGGTGCCCGTCGTGGAAAGCACCAAGTCACCGAAGCGCCTCTCCCCTATTGGGCTGCCCGGAGAGCGCGACAGGACCCACCGAGCCCCTTGGACCGGGAGCGTCACCTCGTGCGGTGGGAGCCAGTGCCTGACGTAATCGTCATCGGACCAGTCGGAAAGGAGCTTGTAGTCAGAGAGGAAGTACGTGAGCAATTGACGCTGCTTGCTGTACTGCCTTCCAAAGTTCTCTAAATATATGCCGTCCGCGGGACTGACGGCCCTGAGAGACTCGCGTACCTGGAGGTAATAGGAGAACGGGTCCGCGGAGTGAGTATCGGCTCGCATCGCAGTTGTCCTGGCATCCGCCCACCGGTAGTTCTGCGCGATGCCCGCCAGGTTCCAGCCGAGAGCGATCACGAGAATCGCCGGCCTCAGTGAGCGGTACTTCACCCAAGCGGCTGCCACCCCGCCGCCGATCACAGCTAGCATATACAGCGTCGCCCAACTGCTCACACGGAACTGGTTCCATGAATGCCCGACCTTCCCATCCCACGGCGACACCACGAAGTAGCGGAAATACAGGAAAGCGACCAGGGAAACCACGAGCATACACAGAAAAGGCAAGGCTGCCGCGGTGCGCCGCCGCTTCGCGTTGGATACGAAGCCAAGCGCCATGGCCGACAGCACCACTCCGGCCGCCAATTTCGTGGGCGTGGCCCAATGCAGGAGCCAAATCTGGCCTTCCCAGGGGCCCGACAGGAAGCCACTTGGGTGCATGAGTCCGTATAGCGGGTTCCAGACCACGGGCGCGCCGACAACCGCCCCGAACTGGGTTCGAACCGACTGGATAACCCGAGCGAACTCGACGTTCGCTATTGCAGCAGTCTCGACAGCAGTGAATCCGAGCAGTGTGAGACATCGCCGGAGCTGCGACCGATCCACCGCTGCCACAGCCGCGATATAGACCGCGCCGCCAACGGCCACGAATGGCGCCGATTCCGGATAGCTGAAGATGAGCGCGGCGAAACATAATGAAACCGGCAGCGCAACGGCCGCCACGGTCGCGCTCCGTACCCACTTACCGCCCCACGCCACGAAGACACCGGAGAGGGCGACGCCGGCGAACCCGAATGCCAGCCCATACGTTTGGCCCATGAAGCCGTGGAGCGCGCCGAATGAGAACCCGTTGAGCGAGGTGCCGGCCAGCATTCCCAGAGTTAGACACATGGCCCGCGACTTTCCGGCGATGCCATAGATTGCCCCGGCGAGCGCGAGTGAGCCGACAGCCGAGGGCAGGGCTACAGCCAGCGGATATGCGCTATACGACCATTCGAGCCCGAATGCGGATTGCAGCCAGCCGAGGAGGAAGGTGGAGCCCATTCGGAGGTGTAGAATTTGAAAATACGAAACCATCGTCAGCGCCGGGTGATAGCCGGACGCGATGCATGGCTGGCTGAAGGAATGCGATTGGAGCCATTGGGCGGGGACGATATAACAGAACGCATCGTTATATAGGTTAAAGGAGTCGAAGCGGAGGACGCAGAACAGAATTCCCGTCGACGCGACCAGCCCGACGGGCACCATTAGAGCAACATGGAGCAGCAATCCGCGAGCGTGCCGCTGTTGCCAAAGCGCCGCCAGGGCAATACCGGCGCTCAGAGACGCTGTCATCGCTGTGTGGAAGCCGCTGCCGAACCACCCCACCACGGTCGCGAGCAGCACGTAAACCGCCATGCCCATCATAGGGCCAAAAAACAGCGAGGTCGTAGGCCTCAACCGCCACGGTAAACGGGCGGCGAGGGTTCGTCCGACGATGGTGCAGGCTGCCAGGCAAATGAAAAGAGCGAGGAGTGAACCAAGGTACCACATAAATACGCGGAACTCCTTTCACGACGTCCGTGCAAGCGGGGCGGCCGCAATCGGAACCCGGACCCGAGTCCTCTACGCCTTTTCGCCAACCTTTCCAGCGAAGGCGCCGGCCGAGTTCTGTCGGGTCGGAGGCGTCCAAATCTCGGAGAGGTCATGCAGCCACACGTCCAGCAGCGGCAATTCCCGTGCATCAAGCCATGACTGGCGCACCAGTTCCCCGTAACAGAGCCTCAGATTGTCGGGAATATTCTCGGCCCCGGGAGAGAGACTCAGAGCATCCAGCGCCTCGGCGATCCTGCGATTGTATAGATATCCAGGTATCTCATCCTGAAAATCCCGCATGAGGTCGTGCTGGTTGCGGTCCTGCCACACGGTCGCCTCGTGGAACAAGACCATCCACCCATTCGACCACGCGATCCGCTGGGCAACCAGGCTGCGCCAAATGTCCGTCATGCGAAACGAGCAATAGGCGGGCAGATACAAAAGGGAATACGCGTCCGGCCACCACGCCGTGTTCTGGCTATTGAAGGGGCACCAGGTGGCCCGGCCGAGAGCGACCCTCCGGCCGGGGTGAAACCGGACGGTTGCGGGGAAGAGCAAACGAAAGATGGCGTCGACGTCGGGATTGCCGTCCGCCAAACCCTGCTGAATCGGGCAAACCGCCGATTCCATGGAGAGGGTTTCATAGGCCGGCACCGGGCGCCGAACGGCATCGAGCGGGAGTCCGCGCGGCCAGACTACGTCGTCGGTAAAGTAACCATATACATTCAACCACCCCGCATCTCGCAGCGTCGCCACATTCTGTTTTCGGCTGCGCTCGTTCCAGAAGGCCGGATGAGGGAGATTGTCGTCATCGGTCTCGACGATCGTCCCGGCGCCATCCCGAATCGCGAGCAGATAGCCGATGTTCTTGCGCGCGTAGTGGCGTTTGGGACATAGCGCGGCGAACCGCAGTCCGGCTTCCTCCTGGCGAGAGATGCTGAAGAACTCGCACCCGTCCAGGTGAAATTCGGCCGGGCTGGACGCATCGCCGACGAGGTAAAAGGCGATCCCGCGCTCACGGCAGCCTTGCGCCAGTTGCCGGAGCGCAGCATTCGGAGCGGAAATCGAGGTAACCACCAGGCTTGTCTTGCTCATCGATGGGATTCCTTGGTCACAATGCGCCCGCCCGGCGCAACTGGTAGAGGCGCCAGAGCTGCCGGAACGAGTCTTTCAGGGCCGATGAACTCAACCGCGGGCTGGGACTGCGATAGTGGATCGGCACCTCGGCAAGGCGCAGGCCGCGGCAGTAAGTCTTGATTTCCGTCTGGAAAAAGTGGGCCCGCGACTGGATGCCGCGCTCGAGCACCATTTCCAGCGCCGCGCGCGAGAACAGCTCGAATCCGCTGGTCATGTCCTTGAGACGGGTGCCGAGCAGGAGGTTCGCCAGCAAGGTACCGCCGCGGCTGACCATATAGCGGAGCGCAGAAATGTCGGTCATGCCTCCGCCCTTAATGAAACGGCTGCCGAATACGCAGTCGTATCCTTGCCGCATCTTTTCGAAAAAACCGCTAATATCTTCCGGCCGATGGCTGAAACCCGCATCGATTTCGAGGATCCAGTCGCTGCCGGCGGCCAGCGCTTCCCGATAACCGCGCACATAGGCATCCACCAGGTGCCGATTTTCGGGTGCCCAAACCACCGCCAGGCGCGGCTCTTGCTTCTTGAGTTCGCGCAGGCGTTCCAGCGTATCGTCCCGGCTGACCGTATCCAGGACGGCGATAAATGTGACCTTCCGAAACCCTTGACACCGGTCCAAGACCGCGCGGACAAACCGGACCGCCCCCTCGCCTTCATTGGCCATGGGGCAGGCGATCGCAAGCGCGATTTCCGAGAACTCGTCCACCGCTCGACCTCCGACCATTAGAATCGTTTAATAGCTCGCCTGGGAAAGAATCGGCTAGCGACTGAATTCCGCGCCGGGCCGCCGTTTCCAGCGCCGCTCCCAATAACGGCGGCCAATCTGTTCTGGCCGATGCCTGAACCCGCCTCAATTTCAATTTCCAGGGCCCAGTCTCTGCCGGTCCTTTCCGTTCCCGCCGTCCGCCAGGCACGACGCCAATCTTAACATAGCGGCGCCGGACACCACCGCCGCGAGCCGCTCTCAAATCGACCTCGTCCACCACCTCCTAAAACCCCTCCCAGGCGAAGGCGGGGAAACGGCGCACCACGCGGAAGCCGATACGCTGGTAGAGCGCGACGGCTCCCTGATTGGCGGCGGTGACGGTGAGACTGGCGGAACGGCAGCCCATCTCGCCGAGGCGGGCCAGTGACCGGGCGATCAGAGCGCGGCCGATTCCGGCGCCGCGATACTCGGGCAGGACGCAGATTTGGGTGAGGTGACCGGATTCCGGGGCCACCAGGCTGGCCAGAGAGATTCCGCACAAACGGCCGGTGGCATCGAATGCCGCAAAGGAGGCGGGACGGAAGAAAGACCCGCAGCCGGGATATTGCACGATGTTGAACAGAAAAGCGCGGGCACCGGAAAGGCCGCGGTACTGATCGTTGATGCGGCTATCGATATGGCCGCGGTAGGCATCCGCGATGAGTTGAGCGGCGGCTTCCTGGTCGTGGTCGGAAAAGACTTCGAAACGGACGGGCCGCGCCGCGACGGGCTCCGGGAAGGCAGGCTGGAGAAGATCCACGCACATGAAATTCCGCTTGAATACGCCGGCAAACGCGCCGTGCGGGACTTGCCGCGCGGGCGCGTAGTCCAGCATCAGGATCTGGGCTTCGATGCGGCTTACCACGCGGCTCGAAATCATGGCCCCCACGGCGGTCGCGAGAAGCAGGTCCTCGCGGGCCACGGTGCGGTACTCGCGCAAGATATACAGGTCGCCGATCAGGCCTTTCCTGTCCTCCAGAACATAATAGAGGTAGCCGGCCACGCTGCCGCGAATGCGCAACGCCACGCCGCTCAACGCGCGCCCGTCGACGAAGCGCCGCACCAGGTCGGCCGACTTCTGGAAGTCCCACTCCAGGCCCTCGTGCCAGGAGGCAATCTCCTCGCGCAGAACCGGCTCCAGCTCGTGCGCCGTAAGTTGGCGCAAATCGACTAACTCGGGGCTATCCGGCGCGGCTTGGAGCTGGGCGGCCATCGATCAATGCTATTGTACCCCGTACATGGCGGCGTAGCTAAGTTGCTGCTTCACATAGTCCCTGGGATAAGACATGGTAATGCCCGCCGGCTCTCCGGCAGCGTTGAAGCGCGCAGTCAGTTCGGCGTTGAGCCCGCACCAGTAGCCCGGAAGATCGAGCTTGCGGTAGCGCGCCACCACCTGGTCCCGGAGTCGAGGATCGAAATGGACGCCGTAGCGATCGACCAGCGCTTTGATGGCGGCGTAATCGCCTTCGGCCTTGATCCGCATCAACTCGGCCAGCAAGGCGCCCACGCCCTGGTGCATCTTGTCGAAATCGGTCAATAGCAGGTAGGTCTTGCCGTCGCGCTCGATGCGCCGGATGGCGCCGGTCTTGTCCATCAGGTAGTTGACGATGAGGGCTCGATTCCGCTGGTGGTCTTCTTCGATGGTGTCGCCATGGGGAATGCGGTTGAGCTGGGTGAGGGCGGTGCGCACGGCCGCGTAATACATGGCCTTGCCGACGTCGGGGCTGGAAACCAGGCCGAGCTCGCGCAGTTTCGGGTCGAAGATGTTCCAGAGGGCCATCAGATCGGCGCGCCCTTCTTCGAGGGTGGAGAAGTACTCCTTTAAATAAGCTTCGGCGCCGCCGCCGAGGCGCGGGCTGAGCTTGCCGGAGCCGTGCCCGATCACCTCGTGCAGGCCGGTCATCAGGTCGGACGCCTCTTCGCCGTATTTCTTGCAGAGGGCGATTTCCTCCGGCGTCGCCGCAAATTCCTCCAGCGGTCCGAAGCCGGTGCCGGCGGCGAGGGTGCGAGCGCTGCCCGTAAACAGGAAGCTCTTGCTGCCGTACTTCTCGCGAATCTCGTTTTCGTTGGGCAGATTGTCGCCCACCGTGCTGACATGGAAGTCGCCGGTTTCGACGATGGTTTCCACCGCTTTGGCGAGGGGTGGCTTGACGCCTTGTTTCTTATACTGGGCCAGCCACGGAGCGTGGTCCTCGAAATACTGGGCGCTCGCGGCAATCTTCCCCATGAGCGCGTTCAGCTTTCGGTCGGTGATGGTGACGAAGCTTTGGGAGGTGCCTTTGGCCGCGCGGGCGTCGCGGTAGACCTCGATGAAGCCGTTGGCGAAATCGACGGTGGGATTATTTTGCACCCAGGCGATGTCGAAGTCGAGCCAGGCGGCGGGATCGCCGGTCTGATAGTAGCGGATGAGGGCCGCCAGGGCCGGGTCCTGGCCTGGTTCGGCGTAAGGGCGCGCTTTGGCCAGGTATTCGTCGGCCTTCGAGAGAAAGCGGGCGTAACGGCCCGGCGGCACCTTGCCGTCGGCGGTTCCGGCGCGCCAGACTTCCTCGACCAGCTTGCCGGAAGCGGTTTTGACCAGGCGGGAATTGAGCGGATAAGCGTCGTGGAAATTGGCGAGGTCTGCCAGGCCGACGCCGGAATAAAAGTTGTTGGCGCTGGATTCGACGATGTCGCGACCCCCTTGCGGGCTCTTGGCGGTGATGAGCGGTTCGAAATCGGGATCGAACAGGGAGCGGCGCAGCGTCTCGAGCCGGCGGTCGAGCGAGGCTTGGCCGGCGATGTCCCCTACGGCGTAAGGATCGCCATGGAAACCGCCGGCTTGGAGCGCACCATCGGCGGCGGCCTTGAATTCGTCGAAGGTGAACTCGGGCAGGAACTTTTGGGCGGTCAATTCGTTATGATTGCCGCGGTTGGCCCAGAACAGCTTGGCGAAATCGGAGATCTTAGGCAGCGCTTCGCGGCTGGCGCCCTGGGGGTGCAGCAGGATCTCTTCCAGAATCCACTTCTGCTCCAGGCCGAAGCGCGAATTCTGGTCGTAGTTAACGGGATCGATGGCGATGGAAGCCTGCGAAAGCCAGTACGCGACGGCCTGCTGCCGGGCAGTGAGGCTGTGAAAGCTCTCGGCTTCGAGTTGCACGAACCCGGTAGCGCCGACGCGGTCGACCAGGACACCGCCGGCGGCCATGGCCCAACCGGATGCCAGAATTAAGGACACTGCGGTCTTCAATTTCATTCCGATCACTATCTTAGTCGGCGGCGCGGGGGTATGGGGCCGGGCGCCCGGGGCGCTTAACCGATCTGGGGATTTCGCAGTTTAGGCCCGGCAACCGCTCCCTGACGGTCGCGGCTCGGTTACGGACACCGCGTGTTTGCAGTTACTTACCGAGCCGCGACCGTCAGGGAGCGGTTGCTGGGAACCAACTCCCCCAAATCGGTTAAGCACCCGGACGCCCGGATGGGTCCGGGGTCGTTTTTTCACGACAACAGACGTCACGCACCGGTCAATTTGTACTTGGCCGCCAGTCTGGCCACCGTGCCGGCGCCCCGAAACGTAACTTTGGCCTCAATGGCGCGTTCCAGCCGCGCAATGGTGACGGGCGATTCGCTTTGGCGGGTGCGGCACAGCCAGTACATTTCCCGGCCATGGAGGTGAAATTCGTCGGTGGGAGTCTGCAGGGCCATCAGCGCCGCTCGGGCTAGGGCGCCGATGGGCGCGGCCAGAAAACCGATATTGGGCACGGGCGCGCCTTCGAGCCCATCCACCGCGTGGGTGTGGATCGCAGCCAGCTCGGACTCCGTCCGCAGAAAGGCCGCTACCGTATGTCCCAAAACCCGTTCCAGGTGCCGCTCGATCTTGCCTTCCAACTCCGCGGATTTGGCCGATTTCGCCTGGAAGATCACGTTGCCGCTGGCGATGAAAGTCTCCACCGCGACGAATCCCAGGTCCTCGAAGTGCGCGCGCAGGGCTTCCATTTTGACCAGGTGGTGCCCACCCACATTGATGGCACGGAGGAAGGCAAAATAACGCGGCATAGGAATCTCGCTCCGCTCTATTCTCGCGCAGCCCTCAGGAAAAACGGGATCGCAGATTGCGTCGGCGCCCCCAATCATTGCCGTTTGGACGACAACAATATCGTTTGGGTCCCGAATCGGCGCAACCAGCATCGGATCGGGGCGGACCATCATCGCCGCCGCTTGAAGAAACATAACGTACTCGTAGATCCTGCTCTCAGGCATTCCGTGCCGCGCCTGCATCCTGGGATAGCGGAGGACCCTCGAGGTCTCTGCGAGTATCTCGCTCGACAAAACAAGACCGTGATTCCCATCCAGGATCGTGGATAGCAGACACCGGGCAAGACCTCCGGTGTCGTCAAAGGCCCTGACAAGGATCGTCGAGTCCAGGGTGATCTTCAACGGTGAGTGCGATACTGCGGCCGGCTGCTCCGCATCGCCTCGGTGAATATTTCCTCGGCTTCGTCGCCTGTGGCGGGCCGCAGATGCAGATCCACTTCGCTGAACAACCTTCGGAGTTCCCCCGACATTTCGCGCCGCCGTTGCTCGGAAACCGGAGCGGGATCGAACGCTTGCACGCTGATCGACTCGCTGTCGTCAAGCGGACGGCCGAGCAGCAGTTCGGCGGCGGATCGCTGCGCCGGGGACAGGTCCCTTGCCTGGTGAATCATAGTAATTGCTTCCTTGATTATCGCGCATCCCCGCGATCCCTGTTGATTCGCCGTTATTCGGCATCAACTAAACGCGCTAACCGCGTCCGGCAAGCGTGTTGGCCGGAAAGGCCGTCTTTCGGCCACGGCGCCGCGCGCTGGCCGTTTAGCTGTCGTATCCCCCGGACGCCCTCACACGCTAAGATACGGGCGTGACAACCAAAGACGTTTTGCCCTCTCTCGGTGCGCTTTTTCTCTCTGGAGCGGCCGTATTCGCACAGACTCAGTCCGCGATGAACGAGCAGGCCTGCAGCAGCCTCAAGAGAGCTGAAACGGACCTGAATCGCATATACCAGCAAGTCTTGGCGGCGAAGGCCTCGGATGCGGATTTCGTGAAGGCATTTCGAGAGGCTCAAACCGCGTGGATCTCGTTCCGTGATGCTCACATCAGATCGATCCATCCCGATCCCGACCCGAGGGCGTATGGCAGCGTTTACACCATGTGCCGATGCGGAGTTCTTGAGCAGGTGACTACGCAGCGTGCCAAAGAACTGCGGCGGCTGTGGGTCGATGGCGCAGAGGAGGGCGATGTTTGTGCAGGCAGTTGCGTGACCAAGACGGCCAAGACTCCGCCTGAGCGAAAAAAGTAGACGGCCTCTGCTGAGGCAAGATGTGCGGGTTCCCTTCCGACAACCAACTCTCAACGCCCATGAATCCCACGCTATATTGAGAAAGGTGCGTTACTTCATCACGGGCCGGCTACCGGAAGCCACGTCGATCCTGCTGGTGGAGAGCGGGTCGCGCGGGATTGTCGAGCGAGTGATCGGCGGGTTGCGGCAGACTTGGGGGCCGGATGTCCCGATCGACCTGGTGTCGTGCTTCGCGGCGCTGCCGGCCGGCTTCGAGGCTGCCACCACGCGGATCTATCGCGTGTCGGATTACCGCGGGCGGGAAGGGCGCGGCCGGCTGTACCGGCTGCTGCGGGCCAACCGCTATGCGCTGTTGGGAATCGTGTGTTCCAGCGAGCCGCTGATGACCAAGTGGAAATGGGCGCTGGCGCTGCGGATTCCGGCCAAGGTTTTCGTCATCAATGAGAACGGGGACTACTTCTGGCTCGACCGGGTACATTTCGGCTTGATCCGCCAGTTCGTGATGCTGCGGGCCGGCCTGGCCGAAGCCGGCGCGGTTCGCATGCTGGCCCAGTTGATTTCGTTCCCGTTCACTTTTCTATATCTTCTACTTTATGCCGCCCTGGTACACGGGCGGCGCGCATTGCGCGGGAGGCAAATATGAAAGCCATTCGAGTCTTCGAGCCGGGCGGCCCGGAGAGCATGCAGTTGGTGGACGTGCCAACGCCTGAACCGGGCCCCGGACAGGCGCTGGTGCGGATTGCGGTCAGCGGAGTGAACTTTATCGACGTTTACTTCCGCACCGGGCTCTATAAAGCCGAGCGGCCGATTGCGCTCGGCAACGAAGCCGCGGGCACGGTGGAAGCCGTCGGTTCGGACGTAACCGAGGTAGCGGTTGGGGACCGCGTGGCATACGCCATGGCGCGCGGATCTTACGCCGAGTACGCGGCGGCGCCGGCGGCCGTACTGGTGAAGCTGCCCGACGCGGTGGACTTTCGAACCGGCGCCGCGGCCATGCTGCAGGGCATGACGGCCCACTATCTGACCCACTCCACCTATCCGTTGAAACGCGGCGACACCTGCCTGGTGCACGCCGCGGCGGGCGGGGCTGGCGGCCTGGTGGTGCAGATGGCCAAGCTGGCGGGGGCGCGGGTATTCGGCACCGTTTCCACCGCCGCCAAGGCGGCCATCGCGCGCGAGCACGGCGCCGACGACACCATTCTTTATACCGAACAGGATTTTGAAGCCGAGGTGAAGCGCCTGACCGCCGGGCGGGGCGTGGATGTGGTGTACGACTCGGTGGGGCAAACCACCTTTCAAAAGAGCCTGGGCTCGTTGCGCCCGCGCGGGTTGCTGGCTTTATTCGGCCAATCCAGCGGTCCGGTGCCGCCGGTGGATCTCAACATTTTGAACGCCAAAGGCTCGCTGTTCGTGACGCGGCCGGGACTGGGGCACCACGTAGCCACGCGCGACGAGTTGCTCTGGCGCGCCTCGGACGTGCTGAACTGGATTGGGGCGGGTAAGCTGAAGCTGCGCATCGACCGCTCCTACCCGTTGGCCGATGCGGCCCAGGCACACCGCGATCTGGAAGGGCGCCACACCGCCGGCAAGCTGCTTCTCGCGGTCTTGTAAGTCATGAATCTCCGCCTCAGGCTGACACTCGCGTTTGCGTTGGTGAACGTCCTGATGGTGGCGTTTCTTTCGGCGGTCGATCTGGCCAACGAACTGCAAGTGCAGTTTCAATCCACCCTGGACCGCGCTTGGAGCGTGTGCACCTTCGCCACCGACATGGTGAAAAGCTCGCTCAACCGGCAGCTCGCGACCCCCCTCGACCAGGCATTGCAAGATCAGGACCTGGCGAACATGCTGCGAGACAACATGGCGAAGGCGAGCGCGATTCTGGAGATCGCCGTGGTCAGCGAAAACGACCGAATCCTGGCCGACAGCATTGCCGAGAACGTCGGAAAGATCATGCCCCGCTACGCCACTTTCCAATCCGTGGTGACGGATACGGGTTGGTACGGCAAGCTGGAGATGCTGAATGCCAAGGCGAAATATTACCAGTTGGAGCGAACCCTGAGCCCGCCGACAATCTATGTGCGGGTCGTGGTTCACCCGGCGCTGATCAGCAGCGACATTTTGCCGCGCTTAGAGCGCAATTTCAAGTTCGACCTGCTGTCGGTAGCCGGGGCGGCCATCGTGACCATGCTGTTTTCCGCCGTGGCGCTGCGTCCCCTGGGGCGTCTGCGGCGGCAGTTGGAACTGGTCGCCAGCGGCCAATACGAGCCCGCCGAGGCGGCGCACGAGCGGCGGGCGAACGACGAAGTCTCGATCATGGCTTCCAACGTGGACATCCTGAGCCAGCGATTGCGCGGGGCGCAGTACGAAGTATCCGACCTGCGCGGCAACCTGGACCGGCTGTTGGCGGACCTGGAAGAAGCGGTGTTCATCTTCAACCGCGAGAACCGTCTGATTTTCGCGTCCGGAACGGTGGAGAAATTCGTCGGCCGCGGGCGCGGGGAACTCGTCGGGCTGGCGGTGGGCGAGGTGTTTCCGGAAACGACGGCGTTGGGGTTGATCGTCGGGCAGGCGGCGCACACCGGGCGGCCGCTGCGCAACCGGCGGGTGGCGGCGGCATCGTTGGGGGATGCCTCGAGCGGCATGCCGGCGGTGCTGCTCTCGGTGGATTTGCTGGAGACCGCGCCGCGGGGCTCCGGCCTGGTGGTGCGGCTGCGCGACGCCGAAGCGCAGCGCCAGTTGGGCCGCGAATTGCAAACCGCCGACCGGCTGGCAGCGTTAAGCCGGGTTTCCGGCGGCGTGGTGCACGAAGTGAAGAACCCGCTGAACGCCATGCTGCTGCACGTGGAGGTGGCGCGGGCCAAGCTGGCCCACGGAGACACGGCGATCGAACCGCAGATCGAGATTATATCGAGCGAGATCGCGCGGCTGGACCGGGTAGTGAAGACCTTTCTGGATTTTACCCGGCCGGTGGAGCTGCGCATGACGACGATGCCGGTGAGTGAGCTGCTGGAGGAGATGGTGGCGCTGGCGCGGCCCCAGGCGGAGGCGGCCGGGATTCGCGTGATCCTGGAGGACGACTCCGGCGGCGCGCCGGTGCGGGTGGACCGCGACCTTTTCAAACAGGCGGTGTTGAACGTGGTGGTGAACGCCATCGAGGCCATGCCGCACGGGGGCGAATTGCGGCTGGCGTGCCATTCCTCGGCCTCCACCGCCGAGATCCGGATTTCCGACAGCGGTCCGGGAATTCCGCCGGCATTGAGCGAAAAGATCTTTCGCCTGTATTTCACCACCAAGGAAAAAGGCTCCGGCATCGGCCTGGCGATGACCTTCCGGATGGTGCAATTACACGATGGTACAATCGAGTTTTCCAGCCAGCCGGGAAAGGGAACGACGTTTACTCTACGTATACCCGTCGCCGCCTGACCGGCCCCCGTATGAGAACCGAAGCTGCAATTCTCGCCGCCTGCTTGGCCTTGGCGCTTGCCGGGTGCTCATTGCGATCGCACACCAAGACGGCCCAAGCGGCTCCCCCCGCGCCGGTCCCCGCGGCCAAGCCCGCCCCCGCTTCCGCTTCCGTTCCGCCGGCGCTCTCGGTTCCGCAAACGCGAGTGCAGCTTCCCGGTTTTCAACCGCTCGATCCGGAGGCGCTGACGGCCGTGGATGTGGAACCGCCGCCGGTGGAGCAGCCGGCCGCGCCCTCCCGCGGCAATCGCCGGGCCGGCCCGCCGGCAATTCCCGCCCCCAAAGCCGACCCACCTTCACCGGTCGCGGCACCCGCCGAGCCGGAACGGGCGCCGATTCAGGAAGTGATGCCGGCCGATGAACAGAAGCGGCTGCAGGATGCGGCGGATCAGCACAAACGCGAGACCCGTGCCCTGCTGGACCAGGCGCGCGGCCGCGCGTTGAGCCCCCAGGAGAAGAATACGGCGCAGAGCATCGAGCAGCTTTTGCGCTCCTCCGACGACAGCCAGTCCAAAGGCGACATGCGCACGGCCAGCGACCTGGCCTATAAAGCCCTGGTCCTGGCCCGGGACCTACAGAATGTACGCTAGAAGTAGGACAGGCCTCCTGGCCTGTCAACGCGGGATACAAGGCAGCCGGCGACAGGCCAGGAGGCCTGTCCTACATGAACAATAATGGGCTTAGTCCGATTCCGCCCGCCGAGTACGAGGCGCGCGCGCGGGCGGTGCGAGAGGGCTTGGCGGAGCGCAAGCTGGACGCGCTGCTGGTTTCGAACGGGCCGAACCTCCGCTACCTGACCGGTTTCACCGGCGACAACGCGAACCTGCTGATTACCGAGGCCGCCGGGGCGTTGCTGGTTACCGATCCCCGCTACCGGATACAAGCCGCGCGGGAAGTGAGCTGCGCGGTCGAGATCGCCGAGGGCCCGGTGGTGGTGGAAGTGGGCGAAGCCATCCGGCGGGAAGGGGTAACGCGGATCGGCTTCGAGCCGGCGCGAATCACTTATGAAGCTTACCAGGGGCTGGTCCCGAGGCTGCCGCTGCACGCCGAAGCGGTGGCGGTAAGCGGCTGGATCGAAGGCTTGCGGATGGTGAAATCGGCGGCCGAGCTGGCTCTGATCCGGCACGCGGTGGGGATAAGTTCCAAAGCCTTCGAACAAGTGGCGGCGAAGATGCGCGCGGGAATGAAGGAATCCGACCTGGCGGCCGAGCTGGAATTCCGCATGCGGCGCCTGGGGGCGGAAAAACCGAGCTTCGAGACGATCGTGGCCTCGGGAGAGCGATCAGCCTTGCCCCACGCGCAACCGACCGCCGAGCGTCTATGCGAGGGCGCCCTGGTGGTGGTGGATATGGGCGCCTTCCACCAGGGCTATGCCAGCGACATGACGCGCACGTTGTTTGTCGGTAAGCCGGGGCCGAAGGTGAAGCGGGCCTATCGCGCCGTGCTGGAAGCGCAGTTGGCGGCCATCGACGCGGTAAAGGCGGGCCGGCCGACGGCCGCGGTCGACCGGGCCGCGCGGCGCGTATTGGCCGGCTATGGGTTGGAGCGGGCTTTCGTGCATTCCACCGGTCACGGCCTGGGCCTGGAGATTCACGAACCGCCGCGCCTGGGCCGCCGCGACAAGAAGCGCCTCGAGGCCGGCATGGCCGTCACCATCGAGCCCGGCGTATACCTGGAAGGCTGGGGCGGCATCCGCATCGAAGACACGGTGGTAGTGACCAAGACCGGGTGCGAAGTGCTGACGCCGACGAGCAAGGAACTGCGGGTGGTTTGAATTCGTTGCGAGCGCCCGATGGTCAAATCCCCCGCCTGGCGCTAAGCAAGATTCAGTTCACCGGCACGAACAACTTCAGAAGTTCGGCATCTCGGCGCTGCACACAAGGGTGCGCGCGCCAGGGAGATCCCAGTTCTCCTCGTTCACGACTTGGAGCAGAGGCCGGCCACACTCCCTACGTTCCCGTCACCACCCCGCCATCCACGCTCAACACCGCGCCGGTGACAAACGAGGCGGCGTCGGAAGCCAGCCAGACGTAGGCATTGGCGATATCCTCGGGCTGGCCGATGCGGCCGAGTGGGGTATGGGCGACCAGCGATTGCACCGCTTTTTCGGGCATGCCCCTGGTCATGTCGGTTTCAATGATGCCGGGCGCCACCGCATTGACGCGGATATGGTATCGGCCGAGTTCGCGAGCCCACACCCGCGTCATGCCGATCACGCCGGCTTTGCTCGCGATGTAGTTGGTTTGGCCGAAGTTGCCGTAAAGCCCGACCACGCTAGAGGCATTGAGGATCACGCCGCCGCCCGCCTCGATCATCCGCGGCGCTACCGCGCGGGTGCAAACGAAGACGCCGCGCAGGTTGACGCCGACCACCGAATCGAACTGCTCGTCGCTCATCATGCCCACCAGCGCGCCTTCCTTGAACTTGACGAGCTGCCCGTCGCGAAGAATGCCGGCGTTGTTGACCAACGCGTGGATGGCGCCCCAGCGGCCCTCCACTTCCTCCACCGCGGCCGCCACCGAAGCGGCGCTGGTGACATCTACCTTCTGGAAAAAACCGCCGGGCGCGGCTTCGCCGTCGCGAACATCCCACGACGCCACCCGGCAGCCTTCCTGCGCGAAGCGACGCGCTGTGGCGTGGCCGATACCGGCGGCCGCGCCCGTAACGATCACCACTTTGTCCCGCAGTCCTGTTTCGATCATGATCTCTTATCATGGCAGAACGGCTTGCCGGACAGCGGCCAAAGGGAGGGTGCTTAACCGATTTGGGGGAGTTAGTTCCCGGCAACCGCTCCCTCACGGTCGCGGCTCGGTAAGTGATTGCAAACACGCGGTGCCCCTAACCGAGCCGCGACCGTAAGGGAGCGGTTTCCGCGCCTAAGCTGCGAGACCCCAGATCGGTTAAGCACCCCCGGCCGGAGATGCTCCGCGCCGTTTCGAGCATTATGCTAGTGTACGTAGCGGTGCGGCGCGATGTTAGCCGCACGCCGGGAATTGCGGGAGGAAACGCCATGCTCCGGAAGGGAACGGCGAAAAAGGTCACCATCTTCGTCAACGAGGACACCCAGCACCACTTCGGGTCTCTGTGCGATGCCATTCTGACGTTTCTGCTTCACAAAGGCGTGTCTGGCGCGACCGCCACGCGCGCCATGGCCGGCTTCGGCGCGCACCAGGCCATGCACACCACCAAGATCGAGGTGCTCACCGAGCACCTGCCGATTCGCATCGAGTTCATCGAGTCCGCCGAGAAGGTCGATGAGCTGATGCCCACCCTCTACGACATGGTGATCGACGGCGTGATTGAAGTCCAGGATACCGAGGTTGTCAAAGTCGCCAGCAAGGAACACCCGTCGCCGTCGAAAGCGCCTCATACCGAAATGAGGGGCACTGCCCGGCTGATCCGTATTTATATGGGCGAATCGGACAAGTGGCAGGATGAGCCGCTTTACGAAGCCATCGTCAAGCGCTTGCGCCTGATGGACATTGCCGGAGCGACGGTATACCGGGGCATTCTCGGATACGGGGCGAAGGGCCACACCCACAAGGGCGGCAGGCTGCCGTTCTCCCACGACATGCCAGTCATGATTTCGGTGGTGGACTCGGATGAGAAGCTGGCCAAGGCCATCGACGAGATTGAAACCATGATGCAGGATGGAATCATCGTCCTTTCCGATGTGGACGTGATTCGCCTGATTCACAGCCGCCCGGCGGCGGAGCCTTCCCATGCGAACGGTTAAGAAAGCCAAACTCTTGCGTCTCCATTTTGGCGAAAGCGACCGCTACAACGGCAAGCCACTGTACGAAGCGATCGTGAATCGCTGCAAGGAGCTGAAGATCGCCGGCGCCACCGTATTTCGCGGCCTGGAAGGATACGGCGAGACGGCCGAAATCCACCGCCATCACCTCACCAGGAAGGACCAGCCCATTGTCGTCACCATCGTGGACACGGCGGAAAACCTGGCGCGGCTGATACCCGAGGTCGAGGCAATGATGGATACCGGCATGATCGCCACCTCCGACGTGGACTACATGCGCATCGAAAAGCCGCCGGCATAGACCGGCTGAGGTCGGAGCCGCGACTGTCAAGGAGCGGTTGTTGCCGGTTGGAATGGTCGTCTCCTGGCAGGCCCCAATCCACCGTTCGTATTAATCTTCCGACACTTTCGGCGGCGAGTGGGGTTCTTTCAATGGGAAAGGCTTTCGAGGGTGCCATGAAGCTACTTGCCGTCTTGTTCATATTGGCCGCCGCGTTGGGGCCGCGGCCCGCGAAGGCGCAGACCGCCGCACTGACCGACCGGGCCGCCGCGCGCTTCCTCGACCAGGCGGCCTGGGGCCCCACGCCGGCTTCGATTGCGCAGTTGGAGCAGGTGGGAATCGCCAACTGGCTGAACGCGCAATTCGCCCTGAATACATCGGATCTGCCGGACCAGCCGGTGCTGGCCGCAAACGGCAAAGCCAACAACAACCTGGCGCCAGTGCAGGCCGCGTTCTTTCAAAACGCCGTGACCGGCCAGGACCAGCTTCGCCAGCGCGTGGCCTTCGCGCTCTCCCAGATGTGGGTGGTTTCGGCGGTTACGACCAAGTACGCTTACGCGTTCCCGCCCTATTGGCGCCTGTTTCGCGACAACGCCTTCGGCAACTATCGCGACATCGTGAAGGCACTTACCCTCAGTCTGGCCATGGGGAATTACCTCAACATGGCGAACAACAACAAAGGCAATGCGGCCAAAGGCACCGCCGCCAACGAGAATTACGCCCGCGAATTCATGCAGTTATTCACCATCGGTTTGACCCAGCTCAATCCCGATGGCAGCGCGGTGATGGGTGCCAATAACAACCCGGTACCCACTTATAACCAGAGTGTAGTGACGAATACCGCCAGAGCGCTCACCGGATGGACCTATCCTACCGCCCCTGGAGTCACGGCGAAGGGCAATAATCCGGCTTACTATATCGGCCAGATGTTCGCCGTGGAGACAAACCACGACACCACTTCGAAGAGCATTATCGGAGGAGTGACCGTCCCCGCCGGGCAAACCGCCGAGCAGGATCTCGAGTCCGTGCTGGACGCCCTGATGGCGCAGGGGACCATGGCCCCTTTCGTGAGCAGGCAACTGATTCAGCACCTGGTCACCAGCGACCCCAGCCCGGCCTACATCGGGCGCGTCGCGAGCGTGTTCCTGGATAACGGTTCCGGCGTCCGGGGCGATATGAAAGCGATTCTCACCGCCATCCTGACCGATCCGGAAGCCCGCGCCGGCGACGAACCGGGCGCGACTCCCAACCCAACCTTCGGCCACATGCGCGAGCCGGTCCTGTTTATGGCGAATATCCTGCGAGGGCTGAACGCCACCCTGGGACCATCCAGCGCCATCTATAACAACGCCACTAACCTGGGAGAACAGCTCTTCTATCCGGCGAGCGTGTTCAGTTACTTCTCGCCTTTATTCACCCTCGAAGGCAGCGAGCCGGCCCCCGAATTTCAGATTTATTCCACCCAAACCGCGGCCAATCGCGCCGACGTAGTCAACACCATCCTATACGGATCGCTGGATAAAAGCACGACCGTCAGTCTCACGCCGTTCCTGCCGAACGGAACCGATTTGAGTTCCATGGTCGATTCCATCAATTACGTGTTCCTGCACAGCGCGATGTCGTCGGATCTCGAGCAGGCCGTGATGAGCGCGGCCACTGCCGCCACGGGTGCCAAGGCGCAAGCCCAGGCCGCCCTGTATGTCGCGCTCACATCGAGCGAGTACCAGATCGTTCAGTAGGAGAGACGAGATGTTTTCACGACGAAACTTCATTCGAGTTGGAGCGGCCTCCCTGGGAACAGTGGTTTTGCGGCGCTTCGCCGAGATCCCCGCGCTTGCCCAGACCGGGTCGAATTATCGCGCCCTGGTCTGCGTCTTCCTCTTCGGCGGCAACGATTCGAATAACACCATCATCCCCACCGACGACGCGAACTACAAGGCGTACCTGGCCGCGCGCGCGAGCCTCGCTCTTCAGAGCGGCGCCTTGACCCAGGTCGAAAGCGTCTCGGGCGCGCCGTACGGCTTCTTCTCGCCGCTGGCGGAAGTTGCCAGCATGTTTTCGAGCAAGGAACTGGCCGTGGTCGCCAACGTCGGTTCCCTGGTTCAGCCCATCACCCGCGCCCAGTATCAGGCGGCACAGTTGCCGATCCCCAATAACCTGTTCTCCCATGCCGATCAGCAGCAGCAATGGCAAACCTCCATCGCGCAAGGCAACAGCCCCACCGGTTGGGGCGGCCGTGTCGCCGATTATGTCGCGGCGCAGGGGCTGAACTCGTCGAAGTTCCCCACCTTTCTCTCGGTGGCGGGAAATACGCTGGAAGGTACCGGAACGAAGACGCAAATGCTGGCGATGTCGCCGGGCGGGTCGCTGGAGTTGGCCGGTTTCAACAACTCCGCCTCTTCCCAAGCCCGGCTGAGCGCGCTCACGAATCTGTTGAACTTGAATAGCGGCGTGTCGCTGGCACAGGCGGCCAACTCCACCATGTCGATGAGCCTCGACGACGCCAAGACGCTCGCCACCGCGCTGGGCAAGGCCGCGGCGCTCAAGACCCAGTTCCCCACCACCACTCTGGGCAATCAGCTTCAACAAGTGGCGCAGATCATTCAGGTGCAGTCGGACCTGGGTATGCAGCGGCAGGTGTTCTTCTGCTCGGTCGGCAGCTTCGACACCCACACCGGCGAGTTGCCCACGCTGAATACGCTCTATCCCGAGCTCAGCCAGGCTCTGGCGGCTTTCTACAGCGCCACCCAGGAACTCGGCATGGCGCAGAACGTCACCACGTTCACCGAGTCGGATTTCAACCGCACCTTCCAACCCACCACCGGGGATGGCAGCGACCACGCCTGGGGCGGACATCACCTGGTGCTGGGCGGCGCCGTTCAGGGCGGGCGGATCTTCGGAACGTTTCCGACGTTCGAGCTGGGCGGCCCCGACGACACCGACACTCGCGGCCGATGGATCCCCACCACATCCATCGATCAATACGGGGCTACGTTGTGCTCGTGGTTCGGAATTCCCGATAGCGCCATGAATTCGGTGTTTCCCAACCTGCCGAATTTCAGTACCCGCAACCTGGGCTTTCTCGGCTAAACTGCCTCGACCGCCAGTTTCCCGATCGCCTCTCCCGTCAGCCGGTATTTGGTCCATTCCTCCATGGGAACGGCGCCCAGCTTCTTGTAGAACCGGATCGAGGGTTCGTTCCAATCGAGCTCTTCCCACTCCACCCTACCGCAGCCGCGCTCGACCGCAACGGCCGCCAGGCGCCTGAACAGCGCCAGCCCGATTCCCTTGCCGCGAAGATGAGGCTTCACAAACAGGTCCTCCAGGAAGATTCCCGGCCGCGCCAGAAAGGTGGAGTAGTTGGTAAAGAACAGGGCGAACCCGGCGCATTCCCCGTCATAATCCGCCAGCATGACCTCGGCGGCGGGCTTCGAGCCGAACAAGTTCTCGCGCAGCTTTTCTTCGGTCGCCGTCACCAGGTGGGCGAGTTTCTCGTACTCCGCCAGCCCTCGAATCATGGCCAGAATCACGGGAACGTCGGCTTCGGTTGCGCTGCGAATCTCGATGGACGGCATGCTCTATCAGTCTAACCAAGCTCCGGGCCGCGTCACGGAAGGGAAGGAGCTTGAAAAATCAAATTGACTCCTTGGGCTATGCTGAAAGGGAGAGAATATCCCAGATGTGGTGGCTCGTAACCGCGCTGTTATTGGCTCCGCAGTCGGCAGCGCCCAATCCCTATCGGGAGGCCGGCGCGGCGTTGGCGTCCGGCGACCTGGCCGCCGCGCAGGCGAAGCTCGAAGCCCTGACCGCCAACAATCCCGGCAACGCCCGCGCCTGGATGCTGCTCGCCCAGACCTATGCCCGGCGCAAGAACTTTACCGCCGCGCTGGCGGCTGCCTCCCAATCCGAAAAGTTGGGCGCCCGCGACCCCGAGGTGCTTCACGGCCTGGCCTTCCTGTTCACCGATCTCGCTCCCGATCTGAAGCGCGCCGCCGGCCTCGAGGCCCGCTATGCGGAGCTTCAGCCCGCCGACAAAACCGCCTGGAGGCGCGTGGCCGCAATGTATCTCGGAGCCGGCCAATACGATCGCGCCGTGGACGCAGGCACCCGCGGGCTGCCGGTTGACGACACCCCGGAATTGCATACCGTGCTCGGCCAGAGCTACCAGGGCAAGCAGGATTGGGCGCACGCCGCCGAACATCTGGCCGCGGCCGTCAAGCTGGCGCCCTACGACGAAAACGCGCGCTTTCTGCTGATTCAGATGTACCTGGACCGCCAGGACTTCACCGCCGTTGCCGCGGCCATTGCCGGCGCCCGCAAAGTTTTCGCGCACAGCCCGCAGATCGAGCTCGCCGCCGGCGTCTGCGCCTATGGTCTGCGCCGCTTTCCCGAAGCCGTCGACCAGTTTCTGAAAACCATCGCCATCGCGCCCGACGTGCCCCAACCCTATCAATTCCTCGCCAAAATGTTGGACCAGGCCGGCGATCGCCTCCCCGAGGTGGTCGAACGGTTCCGCCAGTATCACGCTCGCCATCCCGACGATGCCGGCGCCTGCCTTCTCTATGCCGAAGCGCTGGTGGCGGGGCTCGCGGCGGATGGTTGGCCGCCCGAGGCGGACGAAGCCATCCAACTGCTGGAACACGCCCGGTCGCTCGACGGCAATCGAGCCGAGACCCACTATCAACTGGGCCGCCTGCTGGAGCGCAAACGCGACTATGCCGCCGCCGCAGCCGAACTGGAACGCGCCGTGGCGCTCGATCCGCGTCAGCCCGGCGCGCACTTTCAACTGGCGCGAGTCTACGAACGGCTGGGCCGCAAACAAGACGCCGCCCGCGAGCGCGATGAGCACCAGAAGCTGACCGAATCGGCCGATGCACCCCCGGATGACGAAACGCGGATTCACAACCTGATCGACGATGCGGCACGCTCCGGCCGCGTGCTCGAAGCCGGAGGGTTAAGCGACCGTCTGGGCGCCGAACGACAGCTCGCGCCGGGGCGCCCGCCGCTGCTCGAATTTCGCTATCTCGAAGGCGCCGCGCGTCACGGCTATGCCAACCTGGACCTGGTGATCGACGATGCCGGCCATTAAACTTACCGCCGCTTATGCCGCCTTTGCCCTCGCGGCCAGTCTGGCCGCTCAGAGCAACCTTCTGGTGGAAGGTCTCGAAGCCTACAACAAAGGCGATTACGTGGCCGCTGAGCGCAGCTTCCGCAAGGCCGTCGATCAGGGCGGAGACGCCCGCGCGGCATCGCTGCTGGCTCTGGTCCAGGCGTCCACCGGCCGCTGCGCCGATGCCGAACCGGCGCTCGCCAAGCCGATTGCGAGCGACGCCGCGCTCGGAAGGCTCACGGCGCTGGCGCTGGCCCGTTGCCGCTTGTCCGCGGGCCGTCTCGATGAAGCCGCCGAAATCCTCGGCCGCCTGCGCGCCAAAGACCCCGCCGACGCCGACGTCCTCTACGAAACCGCTCGCCTCCAGATGCGCGCCTGGAACGAGACCATCCGCCAGCTTTATGAAAAGGCGCCTTCGTCGTTCCGCGTCAACCAGCTCTCCGCCGAAATCCTCGAAACCCAGGGCCAGTACGCCGAAGCCGCCGAGGAATACCAAAAGGCCATCGCCAAGAACCCCCGTGCCCTCAACCTGCACTTCCAGTTGGCGCGCGCGCTTCTGAACAGTTCGCACGCGCCCGAGACGCTCGACCGCGCGCTCCAGGAAATCGAAGCCGAGCTTGCCCTCAACCCCTCCGACGCCGTCGCCACCTATCAGGCGGCCCGCATCCTGCAGGTCCGCGAGCACCCGGCCGAAGCCGACGCGCGCTATGAGCAGGCGCTCAAACTCCGCCCGGATTTCGTCGAGGCTCTCTGCGCGCTCGGCACCCTGCGCAACGAGCAGCGGCGCAGCGCCGAGGCCATTCCGCTGCTGGAGAAAGCCGTGCAACTCGCGCCCGCGAGCGAAGCCGGCCACTACGCCCTGATGATCGCCTATCGCAACAGCGGCCGGCTGAACGATGCGCGGCGCGAAAAGGCGCGCATCGACGAATTGCACAAGACGCCGGAGGGCGAATTCAGCGACTTTCTGAAGAAACTCGGCGAAAAACCGCCGGCCGGGAAATGAGAGCCGCCATCTTCCTGTTCCTGGGCGTTGCCTTCGCCGCGGCCTTCACTACCGAATGGGTGCCCGAGTTCCGCGACGAAGCCGCCGCCCGCGGCTTAGCCGGCGTAGCGCCCAACGGCGGCATGGATTCCAAGACCTACATCATCGAAACCACCGGCAGCGGCGTGGGCTTGCTCGATTACGATAACGACGGCTTGCTCGACGTCTTCGTGGCCAGCGGCGATGGCGCACCCTCCCGCCTCTATCACAACGAAGGCGGCGGCCGCTTCCGCGACGTCTCCGAGCAGATGGGTATTACCCGCACCGGCTGGGCCCAGGGCGTCTGCGCCGGCGACTACGACAACGACGGCTATACCGACCTCTTCGTCACCTACTGGGGCCAGAACATCCTCTATCACAACGAAGGCGGCAAACGCTTTCGCGATGTCACGCGTGAAGCCGGCCTGGTTCAGGACCGCGTCCGCTACAACACCGGCTGCGCCTTCCTCGACTACGACCGCGACGGCCGCCTCGATCTGTTCGTCTCCAACTATCTCCAGTTCGGCTTCGACTTCACGCCCAAGCCCGGCGCCAACGCCTACTGCTGGTACCTCGGGCTGGCCGTCAACTGCGGACCGCGCGGCCTGCCCTTCGACCGCAATATTCTCTACCACGCCAATGCCGATGGCACTTTCACCGACGTTTCGGTGAAGAGCGGCGTCGCCGCGCCCGACCGCAGCTACTGCCTCTCCGCTCTGGTCGCCGATTTCGACGGCGATGGTTGGCCCGACATCTTCGTTCCTTGCGACCAGACGCCCTCCCTGCTCTACATGAATCAGCACGACGGCACCTTCTCCGAGGAAGCCCTCCTGCGCGGCGTCGCCTTCGACGAAAACGGCCGGGCCATGTCCGGCATGGGCGCGACGGCCGGCGACTACAACCACACCGGCCGCCAAAGCATCTTCCGCACCAACTTTTCCGACGAACGCGAAACCCTATACAACAATGAAGGCGAAGGCCAGTTCCAGGAGCGAACCATCGCCGCCGGCATGGGCGCCAACACCCGCTATGTGAGCTGGGGTTGCCAGTTCTTCGATTTCGACAACGATGGCTGGCTCGACCTGGCCGTGGTCAATGGCCACGTCTTCCCGGAGATCGACAAAAAAAACACCGACCTGCGCTTCCGCCAGCGCGCGATTCTTTACCACAATCTCCGCGACGGCCGCTTCGCCGACATCTCCGCGCAGGCCGGCCCCGGAATCGCCGCCGTGCATTCGGCGCGAGGCCTCGCGGTGGGCGACGTCGATAACGATGGCGCGCTCGAAATCCTCACCAACAATCAAGGCGAAGCGCCCTCCCTGCTCCGCCTCGCCACCCGCCCCCCCGGCAACTGGGTTTTGCTGAAACTCACCGGCACCGTCTCCAACCGCTCCGCCATCGGCGCGCGAGTCCGATTGACCGCCGGCGGCATGACGCAGACGGCCGAAGTGCGCAGCGGCGGCAGCTATCTTTCGCAAAGCGATCTGCGCCTCCATTTCGGACTGGGCGCCGCCACCCGCATCGATCGCATCGAGATCGATTGGCCCAGCGGAGCCAAAACCGATCGCCGCGACCTGGAAGCCAATCGCATTCAGACCATCGAAGAGCCCCGCCGCGCCCAATGATAGACTTGGCTCCATGGCGATAGGCAAGTCCCTCCCATGAAGCGGCGCGACTTCCTTGGCGTCTGTGCCGCCCCGTTGTTCGTCTCCCGCGGACATGCCGCATCGCCCTTTCCGGTCACCTTCCGCCAGGAGCCCGCTTACGCACCCGTGCTGGCATTCGCCGAGCCGGGGTCCGACGAATTCCCGGCGGAGAAGGCGGCCATGGAACTCGAAATGCACCTGGCTACCGCCCTGTCCGCCGGCGATCTGACGTTTGCCGCGGGCTGCACTGGCGCGTCTCCCTCCCCATCGGCCTATCGGAAAATCGCCCCCGACGTGGCCGCCGCCGTGTTCGATGGCTCAGGAACCCCGCCCGCCGGCTGGCAAAAATGGCGCGCGTCCCTGGGCGCCGTCCGCCGCGCGGTCTTCTATTCTCTGCCCGGAGGCCTGGTCCGCTACGACATTCGCGGCGCCAATGCGGGCCGTTTGGAGCATCGCGTCGGCATCTGGAAATTTGCCTGGAACGACGGCGCCGTCACCCACCTGGAGCCGCTCGAAGAAACCTTGACCAGCGGGGATCGCCCCTGGTTCCGGGACGTTACCGGCACGGCGTTTGCCGGCGTCGCCTCGTTCCATGAGCAGCTCGCTAAGGGCGTCCCGTACTGGCGGGCGCGCCTCGACCCGGCTACGGGTGTCGACGTCTACGGAGAGAATGGAATCGCTGTCGGCGACGTGGATAACGATGGGCTTGACGAAATCTACGTCTGCCAGCCCGGAGGCCTGCCCAACCGCCTATATAAGAATGATGGAAACGGCCGTTTCCGCGACGTCTCCCACGAATTCGGACTCGACATTCTCGACAATACTACCAGCGCCCTCTTCGCCGACCTGCGAAACTCCGGCCATCAGGACCTAGTGCTGGTTCGTCCCGCCGAACCCACCCTCTTCCTGAACGACGGCAAAGGGAAGTTCACCAAGATCGATGGCGCCTTCCGCTTTCAAACCCCGCCCCAAGGCACGTTCACCAGCATATCGGCCGCCGATTACGATCGCGACGGCCGCCTCGATCTCTATCTGTGTACCTATATCTACTTTCAGAGCGAGGCCCAGTATAAGTACCCGGTGCCCTATCACGACGCCCGCAACGGACCACCCAATTTCCTTTTCCGCAATTGCCTCGATCGCGACCCGCCCTGTTTCGAAGACGTCACCGCGGCCACCGGCATGGACCACAACAACAATCGCTTCAGCTTCGCCGGCGCCTGGTGCGACTACAACGGCGACGGCTGGCCCAGCCTCTACGTCGCCAACGATTTCGGCCGCAAGAATCTGTACCGCAACACCAACGGGCACTTTCACGACGTCGCCGAACAGGCCGGAGTGGACGACGTCGGCCCCGGCATGAGCGCGGCCTGGCTCGATTACGATGGCGATGGCCGCCCCGACCTGCTGGTTTCCAATATGTGGAGCGCCACCGGCCAAAGAATCACTCACGATCCCGCCTTCGGCCCCGCCGTCCAGGACCCTTCCCTGCGCGCCGTCTACCAGCGGCACGTCAAGGGCAACTCGCTCTTTCATAACGAAGGCGACGGCACGTTCACCTACACCGGCGATTCCGAGGCCATCGAAATGGGCCACTGGTCGTGGTCCTGCGATGGTACCGATTTCGATAACGACAAAACCCCCGAGATCTATATCGCCTGCGGCATGCTCGCCAACAACAGCCGCACCGACCTGATGAGCTACTTTTACCGCCAGGTAGTGGCCAAATCGCCGGTCACCGCGGCCCGCTCCGCCGCCTACGAAAATGGGTGGAACGCCATCAACCAGTTAGTCCGCGGCGACTACAGTTGGGCCGGCCCGGAGCCGAATGTGTTCTACGCGCGCCGCGGCCGCCGCTTCTACGATTTCTCCGGAATCAGTGGCATCGATCTGGCCGAAGACAGCCGCGCTTTCGCGTTGTTCGATTTCGATGGCGACGGCTGTCTCGATCTGGCGGTCAAAAGCCGCATGGGCCCGCAGCTCCGCGTCTTCCAAAACGATTGCGGCTCCGCCAGGCAGCGCATCGTGTTTCGGCTGCGCGGAACCAAGTCCAATCGCGACGCGGTGGGCGCCCGCGTGGAAGTGGACGGCCAGGTGAAGTGGGTCGTAGCCGGTTCGGCGTACCTGTCGCAGCACACCAAGCGCCTGCATTTCGGCCTGGGCGACGCGAAGCGCGCCGAAAAGGTGCGGATCGCGTGGCCCTCCGGTCTGGTGCAGGAACTTCCGCCCCTCGAACCTGGCTGCGTTTATGATGTGACCGAAGGCGTCGCCGAATTCCGGTCCGAGCGCCTGCGGCCGCGGATCGATATACCCGCCGGCCCGTCCATTCTGGCGGACAACCGCTCGCGCCTGTTCACTACCTGGCTGTGGGAGCCCGTGCCGCTGCCGGAAAAGCGCCGCGGTCCGGCGCTCGTCGTACTGCACGCGGGTGAGCCGCTGCCCGAATTCCCTGTCCCGGTGCAAGCGCTCGACCTGCGCAGTGCTCCCGCCGATCTCGCCGCCGCCTATGCCCTCTTCCGCCGTTACCTGTTCGACTACCGGACGGACCTCGCCACCCCGTTTTGGATGCTCATCGATGCCGCCGGCCGCGTTCGCCGCGTCTACGAAGATACGCCGCCAGCCTCCGCCGTCGAGGCCGATTACCAATCGGTAGGGCGGACCCCCCGGTCCGCGGCCGACCCCCTGGTCGGCCTTTCCTCAATTCCGGACGCCCGCGCCCTCCCCTTCCCCGGCTTCTTCCTCGGCCGGCCCGCTCGCGACTATTTCAAGATCGGCGGCGCCATGCTCATGTCGGGCTACCCCGAACAGGCCCTCCCCTATCTTGAGGAAGCTCGCCTCCGCTCTCCGAACAATGCCAGAACCCTGCTCGCCATCGGCCGCATCCACTTCCAGGCGAACCGCCTCGCGCCGGCGCGTCAGGCGCTCGAAGCGTCGGCCAAGCTGGATCCCTCCCAACCCGAGGCATGGAACGATCTCGGCGGTGTGGAGGCGGCGTCCGGCAATCCGCGCGAAGCCCTCAAACTGTACCAGCGCGCCCTGGCCCTTGATCCCAACCTGTCGTACGCCCTGGTAAATGCCGGCGCCGTCGAGCAAGAGCTGCAAAATGCCTCCGAAGCCGAACAGTTCTTCCGCCGCGCCCTTGCCGCCGATCCGCGTAGCGGCGATGCCGCCAATAAGCTGGGCCTGCTGCTCGCCAAGGCCGGCCGCGCCGACGAAGCCCGCGCGCTTTTCGAACAGGCCATTTCCGTGCGCCGCGACGACGCTTCCGCCATCAACAACCTGGCCGTCCTCTACATCAACACCGGCAAGCCCAACGACGCCATCGCCGCCTTTCAATACGGCATCGAGGTCGCCCCCGACGACGAAACCCTCTACCTGAACCTCGGCCGCTTGTACGTCTCCCTGCGCCAGCGCGACAAAGCCCGCGACGTCATGCAGCGCCTCCTGACCCGCAAGCCCGGCGACCCCGTAGCCACCCGCGCCTTGCAGGAACTCGAGTCCCGCTGACAGTGGTTCAGACCGCGTGGTTCACGAGATCAAACGTCTATTGAATTTCCGGCAGACGTCCACAAAATCACGGGTGTTAAAAGTTATAAAGCCGTCGATCTTCATCGCCTCATCGGCAAGAATATTTCTGATTACACGGTCAACGGCGCTCAGGCTCCTGCGGCGGTTCTCGGGCTTCCCCAACTCAGCAAAGCAGGCATCGATTACGCCTTCACGGTAGGGGCTATCCGACACGAGTTCGAGAAGACTCCACCTGGCCATGAAATTCCAGAGCCTTTCAAACTGGCTCATGGCGTTCCTGTCCCTTACAGTTCCCGTCCTGATTGTCTCGTACAAAATCGGCCAAGGGACAACCAAAGTGTGGCGGTTGGTCTCGAACAGATCGGAAAAGCGGTCAGCCGCGTTACTGTGGTGTTGGTCCTTGGCATTACATAACCCGATTAGAAAGCCGGAATCGACGCAGATTCTCATGCCTCATCCCCGGCACTGCTTTCCGCTGCCGCGTAGCCCTTCCATGGCGGCGACGCCCGGCGCTTCCCCAGAACGAACCGGCCCACTCCCTTTTCCATCGCAATGATATAGACTCTGGCATTCTTCTGGCCCTTGAGAAGAGCCGCAAGCTGCCTTCCAATCTGTTCGCGACTGCTACCGGACCGCAGGGTTGCTACGCTGTCGCCGCATTCCAGGGCTTCGTGCCGGTCAAGCCATTCGTAGAGCGGCTCGTAATCTCCCTGCAATCCGAGGTCAAATGAGATCCAGTAACGGGGCATTTTTCCGGGTTCTCCTCCCACAGTATATTCGTGGGTGTTCAACCTGGAATTGTACCAACCGTCAAAGGGCCTTCGGTTGCCCTTGCGAGCCAGTGCTGGAGGTTCTTCCCGCTGAGCATGGGTGATCCGCTCCGCCGGGTGTAAACTGGCTGAAGCAGGAGGCCTTGTTCCCATGACACGTCGAACGGCTTTGCAACTGATACCAGCCGCCGTGGCGGCAAGGCTGGCGGGCGTAGCGCGGGCCCGGCCCCTCCCCTCCACCAAACGCCTGGTGTTGGTGACGATCGGCGGCATCCGCCGTCAGGAGAGCTTTTCCGAACAGGGCGCCGGTTACATCCCTCATTTGCTGAACGACTTGCTGCCCCAGTCCCTCTTTTATCCCTACACCGCCAACGAAGGCGTTACTTCCCACTTCAACACCATCTCCAGCGTCCTCACCGGTTCCTGGGAGCACGTCGACGATTGGGGATCGCAGAAGCCCACCCGCCCCACCCTGTTTCACTATCTGCAGTCGCAGCAGCATACCGGGCCCAACGAAACCTGGGTGGTGACCAGCAACAAGCAACTCACCGCCAACATCAGCCCCGGCGTTAACGTCATCCTTTCCAAACAACTCCTGGTGGAAGCGGTGGAGCGCATCATCAAGGGGCAGACGCAGCGGGGAAAACTGGAGCGCGACCAGATTCTCGAGGAGATGCGCTCCGTCATGGAAACCGATTATGAACGCATCGGCTGGGGCGTCCCGTCGGCCTCGTCCTTTCAGGACCCGGCAGTCAAACAGACTTTCCTCACCGCAATCTCCAATTTCATCAACGGTCCCAATGCTCCCACCAGCGGCGACGAGTTGACGTTCCTGGTGGCGCGCGAGGTGCTCGACCGCCTGGCCCCGTCCATGCTGATGATGAATTTTTCCGAAATGGAAGTGGCTCACTCCGGTTCTTACTCCCTATATGTCGGCGGTATCCGGCGTTCGGATTCGCTCTGCTACCGCTTATGGCAGTTCATCCAGTCGCGCCCCGAGTTGAAGGCCACCACTACCTTGATCATCATGAACGAATTCGGCCGCGATCCGGATGGATCGAGCAGCAACGGCTTTTTCAACCACCGCACCGACACCGAATCCTGCCGCATGGCCTGGAGCATGGTGCTGGGCGCGGCCGTGCGCAAGCCGCAAATCGTCCCCACCACCATTCGCCAGGTGGACATGGCCCCCACCATTGGCTCCTGGATGGGTGTCGAGTGCGAGAAATCGGTCGGCCGCCTTCTGCCGGAGTTCGCCGCCTGACCGGGACATGGCCCAATGGACCCAGGGGTTTACAAAGAGCTGCTATCGAGACTGCCACGGACCTTCGTCCCCTCCCTCAACGAACAGTTTCAACAATGGGATTTCCTGTTTCCCTCCGCCCAGCGCGTAGTGAAGGCGCAGCTCGACTGGCTGGCGGCGCTGAGCCCGTCCGAATTCAAGAAGCTGTTTGCGCCGCTCGTCGCCATCGAAGATCGGATGGAACTGCCCAAGTGGCAGCCCCAGAGCGTGGGCATCAACATGCAGGAGGCGGGCCTGCTGGCGCGCTCGCCGCGCTATCCGGAATGGCGCAGCGAAGTAACCAAGGTCTTCGCGCGGATCGACGAGGCCACCGCCGGTGGGATTCCGTTCGCGCAAATTCCGCGCCTGCTGGTGTGCAGCCTGCCCTCCGGCCTTCCGCTCAAAACCGGCCTTTGGCCCGATCTCGCCCCGCGCGGCAAATGGCTGGCGCTGGCCGAGCCGCCGCGCGGATGGGAGAAATCCATGGTGGCCGCGCTGGCCCGGCGCAGCCTGCCCGCCGGCATGGAGGAGGTGGAAGGAACCTGGATCGTCGAATGCTCGCCCCGCTTTTCCGCCGCCGCCGGCCCGGGCGCGGTGTCGATGTCCTGGGACGCGCTGGCCGCGGTGCGCCGCGTCTTCCTCAGCCGCCTCAACGCGATTCAGCGGGACTTGAAGTCGGCCGACCAGACCAATGAGGATCTGGGCAAGATGGACCTGGCGGGGCTGCTCGGGCCGGGCTTGGGCGACCGCCCTCGTGTCCGTGAGTTCATTCGCAAGCTTCTGCTCAGCGGCAATGGCTCGCTGGTGTTCAACAATTCGTTCACCGAATGGGGCGCGGCCGAAGCCCTGTTGCAGGCCCAACCGCAAGTGGTGGTGGCCGGCTTCGGCATCCGCCCCAAGCTGAAACCCTTTTCGAGCACGGTCTTGTTCGAAGACCAGCACCGCAACAACCCCACCCCCGATGAAGACGATCCGGCCGGCTCGCTGATCGATGGCCAGATGCTTGCGCAATACGTCTACTATTCCTCCCAGCGCCAGGCCTGCTATCGCGACCACGCCTTAACTCTATTTATGTGTGCGGACTCACCGCGTCTGTTGGCGCTGGGACCGAAGGATGCAGTGGCCGGATTGGCCGCGCTGATCGGCCCCATCGCCAGCGGCGATCTTACCGGTTTCCTGGTAAGTTGGCTCCAGACCGCCGGTTAAGCAATACTTGGTGGGGCAGGCGGTGCCGCCGGCGGTGCCGCCTGCCCAGTGCCACTTAAATAACTTCTCCATATCGAACGTCCGCACAACTGGTGGGGCGGACCCCTGGTCCGCACCTGGTCCGCAGCCGGCCCCCTGGCCGGCTTGTCGGGAGTAGCATGCGCTTGATTCATCGGGGAAAGGCGGGTCCGGGGGGACCCGCGCGGACCAGGGGGTCCGCCCCACCTTATATGCAGAATCTCGCCTTTTCGGAAGCTTAATTAAGTGGCATTGGGCGGTGCCGCCTGCCCAGTGCCAAACCGGCGCTCTCTTCTCCGTAGCGCCGGCGATCTTGTCGCCGGTGTAGTACAAAACAATTAAGAAAAATCGAGAAAGTTCTTGACTTGAGATGGCACTGGCCATAATATCTCAATGAAAGCGATTACACCGGCGCCATGTCTTGAGCGTGCCGGGAAGTATATCGAATTGGGGGTAGAACATGCACCATGTAGCATGCATTAGAGGAGTACTACTAGGACTGTTCCTCACAGTCGCCGTTTTTGCTCAACGAGACCTTGGCACGGTCGCTGGCACCGTTACCGACCCGTCGGGCCTCGCCGTACCAAACGCTAAAGTCACCATTACTGAAGTTGCCACCAACCTCAGTTACGTGGTGAATACCAGCTCAGCCGGGGAATATGTCCGTCCCGCGCTGAAACCAGGAATCTATACTGTCGCCGCGGAAGCCCAAGGGTTCCGTCGCGTCGAACAGGCCAACGTCGTGGTTACCGCTGGCGACCGAATTGGCGTGAATCTCAGCCTCGCGGTCGGTAATGTCACCGAGTCGATTGAAGTCTCGACTCAGGCGGCGCTGCTGCAGACCGAAAACACCACCCAGGGCGCGGCCCTGAACGCGGCCGAAGTCAATCAGTTGCCGATGGGCGGCCAACGCGTATTCGCCTATCTTGCGCGGCTCTCGCCTGGCGTTCTGACCGCCGAACCCGGTGCCCGCGACGCCCAAAACGGCGGTTTCTCCGCCAACGGCGTCCGTTCCACCGGTGAGAATAACTTCCTGTTGAACGGTGTCGACAACAACGTGAACGACATCGACTTCATTAACCAGACCTCGTATGTGATCGGGCCGTCGCTCGATGCCATCGGCGAAATGCGCGTTTTGACCAACGGGTATAACGCCGAGTACGGCCGAGCCGCGGGTGGCGTGATCGAGGTTACGATCAAAGCCGGCACCAACGGTTTGCATGGTACCCTGTTCGAGTTCCTGCAGAACACCGACCTGAATGCCAACCGCTGGGAAAACAACCTGGCCGGCGTCGGACGTCCTCCGGTGAAGCAGAATCAGTTCGGCGGCAGTGCCGGCGGACCCATTATCAAGAACCGGCTGTTCATCTTCGGCGATTATCAGGGCACGAAGATCGGAACCGCTGGTGGCGTGGTGCAAAACCTGGGATACGGCCAGTACGAGACGATTCCCACGCCGGCCGAAGTGACGGGTAACTTCTCCGGGCTGCTGGGCACGCAGATCGGCACCGATCCGGTGACCGGCTCGTCCATTATGCAGAACGAGATCTACAACCCGTCCTCCACTTCCTGCAATGCCGCGGGCACTGTGTGTACGCGCCAACCTTTCGCCAACAACACGATTCCGAGCTCTCTGATGGACCCGGCCGGCGCCAAGATTGCCTCTCTTTACCCGGCGCCAAACGAGCCTGTGATAGCTGGGAACTACCCGCAGAACGACTATTACGCCCTCACCGCCGGCGGCCTGAGAACGGACCAGGGTGATGGTCGCGTGGACTATCGGATCGACGATAAGAACAGCCTCTTCGGCAGTATCAGTTGGTCCGATTCCAATAAGACGAATACGCCCCCATTTGCGGGCGCCCTCGATGGCGGCAATTTCTACGGCGTCAGCGAAGAGGACCTCGGCCGTAACGCGCAGATCGGCTATACCCGCATCTGGTCTCCCACGTTCATTTCGGAGACCCGCATCGCCTACAGCCGCCTGGTCACCTCCCGCGTGCAGGGCAACGCCAACACCGACGAATTCAAGGCGCTCGGCATCGGCGGTTACGATCCCACTACTACAAATAACGGCGGCCTTCCCCAGTTCGGCATGGATAAGTACAGCCAGATCGGTGCTAACGACTGGCTGCCCACCACCGAATACAGCAACGTCTATGACTTCATCCAGAACGTCGCCATCACTAAGGGCAGTCATGCGTTCAAGTTCGGCGCTGAAGGCAAGCCCATCGGGTTCCCCTTCTTCCAGGTGCCCTATCCGCATGGTGAAATGAACTTCGCCCGCACCGAGACCGCATTCCCGTCAAACGCTTCCGACACCGGCAAGAACGGCACGCTCTCCGCCGATACCGGCGACGATATCGCATCTTTCCTGCTCGGCGCGCTCGATAACGGGCAGATCTCGACCACCAATTTCGTCTCTTCCAAGCGCCAGTCCTTCGACTTCTATGCCCAGGACGACTGGAAGGTCACACCCAAGCTGACCATCAATTATGGCCTTCGCTACGAACTGTGGTCGCCGATCGGCGAGTCGTTCGGACGCCAGTCCAATTTCGACATCGACACGCTCACCCTCCAGATTCCCAAGGGCCCGAGCCAGAACGCGCCGCTGCCTCCGAATTTCAACACTCCGTACACCTTTGGCGGCGTCACCTTCGCGGCCGATTTCCCGAATGTCACGGTGTGCCGCGGCTGTGTTTCCAAATACCTCATCCCGTGGGACAAACACGATATCGGCCCGCGGCTCGGCTTCGCCTATAACATCCGGCCCAAGACGGTGATCCGCGCCGCCTACGGTATCTTCTACGGCGGTGAGGAACAGCAGGGTGGAAATCCCAACCGTGGCGAGTCGGCCCCTTTCAACGAGTCCCCGCAACTCAACCGGCCGGCGGGCGTCAGCTCGTTCGCCCCGGATCCGTACTTTGCGAACGGAGCGGCAACAGGTGGAATTTCCTATGGCTATCCCACCACCGTGTTCACCACCTATCCCGTCAGCTCGCTGCAGTTCCGCGAAGTGGCGGAGGACTTCCGTAACCCCATGGTGCAGAAGTGGAACGTCGCCGTGCAGCAGGATTTGGGGCACAGTATGGCCCTCGAAGTCGGCTACCAGGGCAACCACTCGTCGCACCAGCTTTTCCAGCCCGACGATAACCCGTGCCCGAACATGGCCACCCTGAATCCGAACATCAGTTGTAATTCCCTCCGCCTGTATCCCGATATCGGCAGTATTTCGGGAACCTCGAGCTTCGGCTTCGGCAAGTATGAGGCCATGACGGCCAAACTGGAAAGGCACTTCGCCAAGGGGTTGCAGTTCATTACCGCCTTTACCTGGGGCCACGCCCTTGCCAACACCGGCACCACGCTCAGCGGCTCGAACAATTTCCAGACCAAGAGCAACGTCGACTACAATCTGGATTATTCCAGCGCCGCGTGGGACATCCGCGAGAACTTCACCACCGGCTTGACCTACGACCTTCCCTTTGGCCGCGGCAAGCAGTTCGGCAACACCATGAATAAGGCCGCGGACCTGATCGTTGGCCATTGGCAGCTCAACACCATTGTTTCGCTGCACTCCGGCCAGCCGTACACAGTCAGCGCGAGTGGCTGCCAGGGCGTCTGGGCCGGTTGCTTCCCCGAGTTAGTCGCGGGAGCCAACCCCAACGCCGCGCCTTCCGGCGGCCGTACGCCATCGGAGTGGTTCAACACTTCGAACTTTACCGCGCCGGCTCCGCTCACCGAGGGCAACCTCGCCGACAACACCAACTACGGACCCTCGCTCAAGAATGTCGACTTCACCATTTCCAAGGATTTCCCATTCACCGAGCGGGTCAGAATGCAATTCCGGAGTGAGTTCTTCAACCTCTTCAACACGCCTCAGTTCGGAACCCCGGACAGTGCCTTAAGTGACTCAAACTTTGGCAAGATCACCAGCACCCTGGCCGGTACCGAACGGCACATTCAGTTCGGACTGAAACTGTTGTTCTAACTCCCTCAACCCCACGTGAGCGGCCCGGAAAAGTATTGCCGTGCCGCTCACGGTTTTCTCGCTTGGTCCTCCCTGCAGCGTCCCCGCCTTCTTGTCTCCCTGCAGCGCCTCGTCCTCGCGCCTTACCGAGCCGCGACCGCCAGGGTGGGGCAGGCGGTTCCGCCTGCCAACCAGTTCCCTCATGGCATAACGTTACCGGGACAGTGTGCTAACTTCACCCGACCCCTGCTAACTTAAGACCATGCGCGTTTCCTTGCAGGCGCGGGCCGTGGGCGTCGCACTCATGCTGTTGACGACCCTATTAATAGCCCGGCTCATCCCCGCCCAGACGCCCGCTCCGGCCGCGATTCGTTTCGGCTGGCGCGCCATCGATTTCCAGCTCGATAGCTGCGAAACGCCCCAAAAGCACGCGCCCGAAACCATGGCGGGCGGCGTCGCCGTCTTCGACGCCAATAACGACGGCTATCCGGATATATTCTTCACCAATGGCGCCGACATCGCCTCGCTGAAGAAAACCGGCCCGCGCTACTCCAACCGCCTCTTTCTCAACGATGGCCATGGCCACTTCACCGATGCCACCCAAAAGGCCGGATTGGCCGGCACCGGTTACGACATCGGCGTCGCCATCGGCGACTACGACAACGACGGCTTCCAGGACATCTTCGTCGGCGGCGTTCACCACAACACTCTCTATCGCAACAACGGCGACGGCACCTTCACCGATGTCACCGAAAAGGCCGGGCTCGCCGCCAGCTCCGCCGATGCCGAAGGCCCTCTCTGGTCGGTCGGCGGCGCCTGGGTGGATTTGAACAACGATGGGTTACTCGACTTAGTCGTGGTCAATTACCTGCGCTGGGACATCTCGACCGAGCCGGCCTGCAACTACAAAGACACTCGCGAATACTGCCATCCGCGGTTCTACAAGCGCTCGCCCAGCCAGGTCTTTCTGAACCTCGGCAACGGTAAGTTTCGCGACGTCTCTCGCGAGTCCGGAATGGCCGCGCACCCCGGCAAAGGAATGGGCATCGGCGTGGCGGATTTCGACCTCGACGGCCGCATGGACATCTTCATCGCCTGCGACAAGGTTTACAACCTGTTCTTCCGCAACCTGTCCTCCGGCGGCAACGTGCGCCTGGAGGAGGGCGCGTTTGAAGCCGGCGTGGCGTTGCGCGAGAACGGCGAGTTCATCTCCGGCATGGGCGTGGACGCCCGCGATCTGGATAACGACGGCTATCCCGACATCGCCATGGTGGCCCTGGACGACGAAACCTTCCCCATCTTCCGCAACCTCTCCGCCAAGGGCACCCTCGAGTTCGACGACGTCACCCGCCAAAGCCACATGGAGCGCCTCAGCCTGCCCATGGCCGGATACTCCCCCACCATCGCCGATTTCGATAACGACGGCTGGAAGGATCTGTTCGTCACCCGCGGCCACGTGCAATCGCTCCAGGCCGCGCCGCGCGTCACCGTCGAGCAGCCCAACAGCGTTTTCCGCAACCTGGGCGGCATGAGCTTCGCCGCGCTCACCGCCGAAGCCGGCCTCGCCGCGCGGCCCCCGGCCCGCCACCGCGGCAGTGCCGTCGCCGATTTCGATGGCGATGGCCGCCTCGACGTGGTCGTGTCCGCCCTCGGCGCCCCGGCCGAACTCTGGATGAACCAAAGCCCCGCCGATTCCCATTGGTTGGAACTCTCTCTCGAAGGTACTCGCAGCAACCGCAACGGGATCGGCGCCCGCATCAAAGTCGTAAGCAAGTCCCTGACGCAGTACGACCAGGTCTCCACCGCCGCCGGCTACGCCAGTTCCAGCGCCGGTCCGGTTCACTTCGGCCTGGGCAAAGATGTCACCGCCGACCGCATCGAGATTCGCTGGCCCAGCGGCATTTCCCAAATTCTGACCGGCGTCGCCGCCAACCGGATCGTTCACGTGAAAGAACCGTCACAGTAGCACCCGGCGTAAGTTAAATTGATACAGTACAAGGAAGGGGCAATGACGATCTCCGAAGCTCTGCAGGGCATCTCGGCCGCCGACGGCATTCGCAAGCGGCCCATCACCGCGCCCGACGTGTTGAACGAGGCCTACGCCTACGCGAAGCCCAGCTCGTTTTCCCGCGGCCTGCGCCTGGATCTGGGCCGCGTCTCCGTGCTCTTGATTTCCGGCACGGCCAGCATCGGACCGGACGGCGAAACCCTCCACGTCGGCGATTTTCGCGCCCAGTGCCGCCGCACTTTCCATAACATCACCCGCCTTCTCGCCGCCGAAGGCGCCACCTGGAAGGACATCGTCCGCACCACTTGCTATCTGCGCGACATCGACCGCGACTACGCTGCCTTCAACGAGGAGCGCACCCGCTTTTACCTGGAGCAGGCGTTGGACCCGCTGCCCGCCTCCACCGGCATCGAGGCCAAGCTCTGCCGCCCGGAACTGCTGGTCGAAATCGAAGCGATCGCGATGTTCCATAACGCGGCCGCCGCGCAAAGCTGATTCTCCCCAATAAGGAAGCGCAATGAAACAACCATGCCAAATCCTGGAGCCCAACGTGGCGCACGCACTCGTGCGTGCCGTGTCGAGACTCTCTCGACACCCGGTCGCGTATGGTACGCCGGCCGCCGCGCAAGGCTGATTTTCCCCCATAGATTCGGAGGTCCCAATGACACCGTTCCGTACATTCGCGATGGCCGCGCTGATGGTCTCGGCGGCGGCCGCCTCGGCCCGCTACGTGCCCGAGTCGAAGATTTTCCTCCTCGAGACCGCTCATGCCAGCTATGTCTTCGGCGTGAACGAAAATGGCGCCCTGCAGAACATCTACTGGGGCGGTAAAGTCTCCCGCGCCGCCGACTTCCCTCCCGCCCACACGGTGCCCGAGCACGCCTCCTTCGACTCTCGCGAAGGCATGAGCCCCGAGGAGTATCCAGGCTGGGGCGGTATGCAATACTCCGAGCCGTGTCTCAAGGTCACCTTCGGCGATGGCGTGCGCGACCTGGCGCTTCGGTATGTCTCTCACGAGATTTCGACCGACACCGTCACCGTGCACCTCAAAGACATCGGCTATAACTTCCTGGTGGACCTCGTCTACCAGGTGTTCCCCGCCAACGACATCATCCGACGGCAGGTGAGAATCACCAATCGAACCACCCAGCCCATGACCATCGAATCCGCTCAGTCCGCCGTGTGGCACCTGCCGCCCGGGGAAGGCTACCGCCTCAGCTATCTGACCGGCCGCTGGGCGGGCGAAACGCAGCTCACGCGCGAGCCCATCCACCCCGGCAGAAAGGTCCTGGAGAGCCGGCGCGGCACCACCAGTCATGAAGCCAACCCGTGGTTCGCCATCGATGCCGGCGGAACGGCCGACGAAGAACATGGCCGCGTATGGTTCGGCGCGCTGGGCTGGAGCGGCACCTGGAAGATGGTGGTGGAGCAGACGCCCTACCAGAAGGTGAGCGTCACCGCCGGTTACAACGACTTCGATTTCGGTTACCTGTTGCAGCCCGGCGAATCCCTCGATACGCCGCCGTTTTATGCAGGCTACACCGACGGCGGATTCGGCGAAAGCTCCCGCATCCTGCATCGCTTCCTGCGCGAACAAATTCTGCCCGACCACGCCAACCCGCATCCCCGCCCCGTCCTCTACAATTCCTGGGAAGCCACTACCTTCAACGTCAATGAAGCCGGCCAGACGGCCCTCGCCGAAAAGGCGGCCAAGCTCGGCGTCGAGCTCTTCGTCATGGACGACGGCTGGTTTGGCCAGCGCAACGACGATCACCGCGGTCTCGGAGACTGGTATGTCAATCCGCAGAAGTTCCCCAACGGCCTGGGTGGGTTAATCGCCTCCGTCAACCGGCTGGGCATGAAGTTCGGATTGTGGGTCGAGCCGGAAATGGTCAACCCCGACAGCGATCTCTACCGCCAGCACCCCGACTGGGCCATGCACTTCCCCGGCCGCCCGCGCACCGAGGGCCGCAACCAGCTCATCCTGAATATGGCGCGCGACGACGTCAGAGAACACATCTTTGGCATGCTGGACCAGCTCGTCAGCCAAAACCACATCGCCTTCCTGAAGTGGGACATGAACCGCAACTTCAGCGAGCCTGGCTGGGCGGATGCCCCCGGCGGCGCGCAGAAGGAGATCTGGGTGAAGTACGTGAATAACGTCTACGCCATCATCGACCGGCTGCGCGCCAAGCATCCCGGCCTCGAAATCGAGTCCTGCTCCGGCGGCGGCGGACGCGTCGATTTAGGCATGCTGAGCCGCGTCGACGAGGTGTGGACCTCCGACAATACCGAAGCCTTCGACCGCCTCCGTATCCAGGATGGCTTCAGCGCCGCTTACGCGCCCAAGGTGATGATGGCCTGGGTCACCGACGTGCCCAACATGAACGGCCGCGGCACGCCGCTGAAGTTCCGCTTCCTGGTCGCCATGATGGGCTCGCTCGGCATCGGCGCCAACCTGAACCACTGGTCGGACGCCGATTTCGCGCTCGCCACCCAGATGATCGGCTACGACAAGGAAATTCGCCAAACCGTGCAACAAGGCCGCCTCTACCGGCTGGCCTCGCCTGCCGCGGGCACCTTCACCGCCAATCAGTATGTGTCGGAAGACGGACACCAGGCGGTGCTGTTCGCCTTCCTGCAGGCGCAGCAGTTACTCCGGCCCGCTCCTACCGTCTGCCTCCGCGGCCTCGACCCGGATGCCCTCTATCGCGTCCGTACCATCGACGATAAACTGGCCGACCCCCGCGATACCATCAGCGGCGCCGCCCTCATGAACCGCGGCCTCAATCTCCGGCTGGTCGGCGATTTCGACAGCACCATGCTTATCTTCGAACGCATCGACCGCTGAGCTGACCGTCTGTGGTGGGGCAGGCGCTTCCGCCTAATGCCACATAGTTTTCCCCGCGGGCACGAACCTGCATGAGTGGGGCGGGCAATTTTGCCCGCAGCCGCCTTTTTTAGGCGGATCTTTCGAGGCGTGGCGAGTCTTCCATCCAGGGCGAGAGCCGGCTAAAAGCCGGCTGCAGCCACAATTGGCTGCCCCACGATTTGTGCGGGACCGCGCCAAAGTGAAAACTACGTGGCATTAGCGCTTCCGCCTGCCAGCCGGCCGCCCGGATGCTACCCCAGGGCCAGATTCAGATTCTCAATCGCCTCGTCCACTTCCGCCGTGTTCTTGTAGCCAACCGTGACCGAATCTACCCCCGCGTTCTGGAACGCGTACTTCATCGCCGCCTGCCGGTCCTCGCGCTTCGTGAAGCTGCCTTCTCCCACCAGCTTCATGCTGATCACGCCCATCCCGGTGCCGCGAGCCTCCTTCACATGGGTGACCACCTCGCTCACATTTCCCGGCCCGCTGGTGGCGAAGTCCTCGGCATCCATGCTCTTGCCGGTATGGTTCATCCGGATCATCGCCACCTGGAGCCAATTGGTGTCCGGCACCCGGCGCAACGCCGGCAGCCCGTGTACCGAAGCCCCGCGCGCCACCACCGCGTGCTTCACCTGGGCCTCTTGAATCCCGTCCTGCCACCGGTTGCTGTCCGTCGGCCAGGTCGAAGTGTGCTGCCAGTGCAGCAGCATAATGTCGAAGTAATCGGTATTGGCCAGCTTGCGCAACTCGTCGATCTTCGTCTGCGGGTCCACGCCTTGTCGCGTAGTCACCTTCGACATCAGCCGGTAGCTGTCGCGCGGAATGCCCTTCAGCGCAATGCCCAGCATCCGGTGCATGTCGCCGTACGACTCCGCCGTTTCGAAGAAGCGAATTCCATGGTCATAGGCGTAACGCACCAGGCTGGTAAACTGCTCCTGTCCCAGTTCGCGCTGCACCCGCCCGCTGATGGTCCCTGTGCCGAACGCCAGCCGCGTCACCTTCACGCCGGATTTTCCCAGCGTTACCCAGTCCGTGGCGGACCCGCGCGCCGCCCTTAGCGGCAATCTTCCGGCGCCAACGAGCGCACCCGCCGCCAGTCCGGTCTTCAGAAAATCGCGTCTTGAGTAATGAGCCATTCGCCCTCCTCGATGGCAAGCATCTTACCATGTGCGATCGGCCGGTTGCCACTTACCCCGGCACTTACCCCAACCCCGGCACTCCGCCCAGCGTCTTCGCCAGTTTCACCGCCCGCAAAATGGCTTGCGCCATCGCTTCCGCCGCGGCCGATCCCAGCACATTGATATCCCCCGCGCGGTCGCCCATGCTCAGCGCGAACACCGTGTCGCCGTCGAACATCGTATTGACCGGATAGATCGTCCGTGCCATCCCCAGGCTGGCCAGTTGCGCCAGCTTCGTCGCGGCCACTTTGTCCAACCGCGCATTGGTAGCGACCACCCCCAGCGTGGTGTTCTGATGCACCAGCTCCGGCGGCTTGCGCAGCTTCATTTGCGCTTCCGTATCGGCGAACTCGCGGCTCCCCGGCGCCGTGCGCGCGCCGGCTACAATCTTCCCGCTACCCGGGTCGCGAATGTCGCCGAACGCATTCACCCCCACCAGCGCCGCCACCATCACCCCGCCCGGCAGCACCACCGTGTACGACCCCATGCCCGATTTCATCGCCCGCCCCATGCCGAACATCTTGCCCACCGTCGCGCCCGTGCCCGCGCCCACCGAGCCTTCCGCCACCGCTTCGGTCGTCGCCGCCGCCGCCG